>Ga0208270_100120_pt1 | contig 47150 bp, 49 predicted proteins | sample LakWasM109_LOW13_2_FD_183925 | JGI IMG/M metagenome (GOLD analysis project Ga0208270, IMG submission 183925) | Freshwater sediment methanotrophic microbial communities from Lake Washington under simulated oxygen tension - Sediment Metagenome... | ecosystem: Environmental > Aquatic > Freshwater >...
GTCCAAATGCTCGGCCAGGTTGAAACAAGTGTAGTTGATCGGCGTGCAAATCAAGTATTCTACGTAACGGTATTTCGTAATCATACCTGTTAACATAACCTATACGACTAGGGTTGCGAAAGTCCTATTAATATTAATTCAGTTAGTTGCGCTGTATCAGGATTTTGTAAGTGTTTTTTTACTTCCTCTACCAATTGAGATTGTAAATCTAAGTCTGCTTTCACTTGTTCCTGTAGTTGTTTCGTTTTTTCTGCTTCGATTTGCTCCTGTAGTTGTTTTATTTTGTCTGCTTCTATTTGCTTTGATTGAATATATATGGAATAGCCAATACATGATATTGCAAAAATACTGATAATTAATACTGGGATGCGTTCGCTTGCAGCAAGCGAACCTTTTTTTGCGACCAAAACCAATAAAATGACTATCGAGAGGACGGTCCCACCAACAGCCAAGGGCAGTAAAAAATTTCCCGTTAAAAAGTAAATGGATAGCAGGGCATTAACAAAGACAAATATTCCGCCAACCCAATTAAGGGTATTGTTCTCAAAAATTTTAGCCACTGATTGCCTACTCTTTTATTGTTTTTGTTGTAGAGGGTGGAAGGACTGCTCACAGGGTAATTAATAACGGTGCTTAGCGGGTTTGGAGTGTAGCTGGTTTTCCCCGCCTATGCTATTTAGTTTTGGTGTAAGGGGAAATCTGAATTTTGCCGGAAATTGAAAGGCCAATTCCCCCGAGGCCAGCGTAGTGGTCGCAGTAGAAAAAAATCTGGGTTGGGAGTAATCCGGGATCAACCTCGGGCTGCTCCACTCAATAGGGCCAGCAGGGGGCATCGTGCGCCTTTTCGAACTCTACCTGTGTTGGAAATTTTGATTCTTGAAATAAATTACCCATGAAAGATTCCAATATAATCCTGTCTTTTGGTATTCACAAATGGGGCGCGATGTACTCCATAGCGGGCTTGGCTATAGGTTGAGAGCGTTCGACCTTGCATTCTGTAACTTTGTGACATTTTTGGCAGAACATTATCGTCATATGTATTTTTTCTTGTTGTTTTGCATTTTCTTTATTCTAACTTTATGGTTTCACAACTTACGAAGAAGTGATGATTGTAAATATTAAGTTAAGTTTGATTAATGCATTGTATTTTATTTCGATATTCATCTAGCACATACATTGCATTAAAGTCATTGTATTGGCAAGTGAATTCTGTATCTGGCAATATAAAGTTACCCGTGAGCTTCATGCTTGGTAATGTGATCAATAGCCAAATAATTTCACATCGTTGTCGATATTTTGGTAGCAATATTACCTTTTTTTGTATTGCAGACTCTAATGCACAGCGTTCAACTTGGATTGAATCAAAACTGCTAACGGTAAAGCCCACAGCATTTACGCTATCAGTTCTTTGCGCAACAATTGAATTAATCATATGCAGTGATGGATATTTGTTTTTGTCTGGAATAATGTTATGAATTTCATATAGTCGATCTATTAAAAATAGTTTTGACTGATCGTATAGAAATTCGCCAAGGCCGCGATAAACAATTTTTCTTTTTTCTACTGTAACGTTACCGTTAAATCCGACCCCAAATACAAAGGGTTCACCTCCTTTTTCGTTGTATATTTTTATGGCCTTTTCAACAATGAATGTTAGGTCAGATTCGGTTTTTGCAGAGTTATAGATACCAAGGTCACGGTAAACTTCTGTAACTTCTACGCCCACAGACTGACCATCTATATTTACTATAAAATCTGGAGATTCTTTATCTTTATCAACTACTTCATAACTCGTAATTCCTATGAGCTTAAAAGCCTTCTTTAGCTGTGCTAGCTCTATGTCTTTTTGTTGACTTATCGTCATTTAACAAACCTCTAAGCGCGCCAGGATTTTTCGCGAAAGCTAAAATGGATCCATCCGATTTTAGCAGCGAAAAATGACCTGGCAATTAATGCCTTCGGCGGCCCGCGTTCGTCCTCCGTCCGTCACGACGCACAACTTCGCGTTGCTACGCTGTGCGCCATGACTCCCGTAATGACTTGACGCCGTGTCGGATGGCCTTGCATTTTGACTACGCTTCCGCTATCGCTACAACTTCGTCAAAACGCCCGACCGCTACGGCTACGCGGGGGTCGTCGTACGCCGCTCCACTAACGTTACGCTTCCTGTACTCCTTCATTGAAAGCCTAACGTGATAAATACGAAATAGCGCGGTAGGGATGGGTAAAGGTATAGCCGAAACCCATCATAATCAAGCGGAGATGCGATGGGCTTCACTTCGTGATTTACAAGGCGCATTGCTCTATCCATCTTACCTATCCAAATGCCCATAAGCCGGTAACGTTTCCAATCGATTGTCATCACGGGGTGTACCCACCGTAAAATGATACAGGCTTTGGAACTTATTATCCTTGATGCCTAAAATCTCATGCACGCTGTCATCAAAATAACAGCCGATACCGGTGCCGCGTATGCCTGCTGCTTCGGCTTCCAGATATAGCACTTGACCTATCAAACCGCATTCCCAGAACAAACGGCGGTAGAGCCACGGTGCAGCTTCGATGGTTTCGGCAAATTCCGCAACCATGCCCAGACTGAAAGCGCTGTCGCTGGCGATGGGTTGATGGCAGGACAATGTTTTGGCAACCTGTCTGCAATCGCCTGTATACAAATGATAAAGCGGTAAAGTTTCGGATATTTTTTGCCAGTCGAAATCAGCCAGGGTCGCAGCCTGCAATGATTCAACAGCATGGTTATGTCTCGGTAGCGCATAGATGCCGGGAGCTAAACCTTCAACACGATGGACAAAAATAAACAGGTGGATTTTCGGCGGCCAGCGCCACAGGTCAAATGCGGCTGTAGTCGGCAGGACGGCAGCCAGCATTCGGTAAAAATCGGTTTGCGGCAACGGCGACATTTTACCGTCAAATTGTTGTGCGCTGCGGCGCTGACGGATGATTTGGCTTGCGGTTTTTGTGCAGGACGATTTTGTTGCGTGTTGGTCGCATCGGTTCCCTACCGATTGCGACACTTCCGCCATCCTTGGCGGTCGTCGAACCGCTTGCCACTCCAGTTCTTCAGTTTGCGGTTTGCTTGCAGCAGACGAGACCTCATCAATGACCGGCCACTTATACATATGATAAGCGCGAAGGCTGTCGGCTTTACCGAACCAAGCTCCTGATTGAGCGGCTTCCAGCAGGGCTTTGATATCTAATGGCTGGTTGTCGGCATGGGTATTAATTCGGCAAACAATATCGGGGGATTCATGTTCCTGTTTTTTAAAATCATCCCGATCAAGCCCTAATAGCTTGGCGATGTCGTCATCCGACCATTCGGCCAGTAATTCAACCGACCAACCCAGTATCGCCGCCGAGTATCGCAACGCTCCCAAAGCATGGCCTATATCATGTTGGCAGTAGCGGAAAGCTCTCTCCCCGTATTTCCAGGCTTCGCGCCAATGGACTGAAGATAAACCGATTAATATGCCGGAATCGGGCAAATTGTCGGAAAACCGACAACGCTGTTCAAGGCTATGATTGTGGCTGACATAGTGATAAACCCCTGATTTAATCAAGTTATCGCCAGGGATGGTGTGTATTCCGCTAACCCGCCGGGAGCGGGTGCGGTCCTCGCCGGTGCTGATCAAGTAGGCTTCGGTCGGATGCAGGTTGCCGCTGGAAGGATTGCAACGCAATGCCCAGCGGCTTGGACCGAATTGTTTCCATGCCGACAGGCCGAAAGCCAATTCCAGCAATAAACCGGCATTAGTTATGTTTAACGGTTTAGCTGAGATTGTTTCCGGGTTATCCAGGTCGGTAAATAGCGGTTCAAGTTCGGCTCCGGGTAAGGGCAGCGTGACAATTTCGCAACCGGAGAAATGCCGGAATTGATCGGGTTGGTCTTCCCAGTCGATTGATTCAGGGCCTTTGGCGTAGCGCTCCAGGGTGTGCTTGGTGCGATTGTGGTAGGTCAGGACGATTTCGGTTTGTTGGTTCATAATGGGTTCAGTCCAAAAAAAGCCTTCGTCAAAAGGCTACTAAATTTAAAGCGGGACAAATAAAGAGTACAGGCTCTGCCTGTTCGCAAACAAAGCTTGTGCTTCTTGTATAGTTCCGCCTTAAGTTGTAATCGTTTCATATAACGCCGAGCGCGAAGCAAATCCGGGAAGCCATGGATGGGTAATCCTGAATTAGGTTATAGGAGATTGGTTTAGCCACAAGATTGATTTTCCATCACGCACTTCACGTCCCTGTGCTCTGATTTCGGCACAAATCTGCATGGAACAGATTTGCCTTTACCCAAAGGGCATCAGGCAGGATAGCCTGATGCGATTCCCTGCCGGGATGACGATGTTTTCTTTAAATTGGTGGGTATGGACAATATACGCCATTCAATTATTGAAACTTGAGTTCGAGTCCTCCGTGGTGAAAATCTTTACCCTAACTATTAATTAATTAACCCACTTAGGCTCCATGGCCAAATCTTCAACCCAGCATCCAATCGGATTGCCCAGGTTCATATCCTTATCTTCAAAGCGCACCAAAAAAACACTGCGATTCGGCTCTTCTTCCACATGCCCGATCAGAGTGATCACTCCGCGAGTTCCGGCTTCGGCTAATATTTCGCCTTCGGCACCCTCAGGTATTGAGCCATCATCAATAATCGTTTTGGCGGCATAAACGACATCACCTATATCTAGATCTTCTACTTTCATTTCATATCTCCGTTTATTTTGTAGCAAAGCTTACATTGTCAGTTGATTGTGTCATTGAAACCTGTTTGTTAATACGCGGCATATTGTAGGGTTTCTATGTTAAGGCCTTATTAAATAAGCCTTTAATAAATAAATAACAAAATGGCATACAGGTTGCTTTAGGTATTAACAAGAACGATGCCATACATTCAGGAGTGCATAAAAATGATTACATTAACAGAAAAAGCCATTAGCGCAGTCGGTCGCTTTATTTCCGGTTCGGAAACACCTACAGCAGGTCTACGTATAGAAGTTACCGATGGCGGTTGCTCGGGTTATCAATACGGATTGAAACTCGAGGGCAGTCACACACCGGAAGATACTGTCATTGATTACGGTGAGGTGAAAGTATTTATTGATCCTACCAGTATGCCGATGCTTGACGGTATGTCCGTCGACTTTCTCGACAGTATTGAAGGTTCGGGGTTTAAGTTTACCAACCCTAATGCAGCTAAAAGTTGCGCTTGCGGTACTTCATTTAATACCAGTACCGAAGGTACTGGAACTAAAACCTGTTCTTAACATAGCAGAAAATCTAATTCGAGGATAAAGACATGTGGGATTATTCAGACAAAGTTAAAGAACATTTTTTTAACCCAAAAAATGCGGGCGCGGTCGTTGATGCCAACGCGACCGGCGAAGTGGGTTCAATCAGCTGCGGCGATGCATTACGGCTGACGCTGAAGGTCGATGATGAAAGTGAAGTTATCCTTGAAGCAGGCTTTCAAACTTTTGGTTGCGGCTCGGCAATTGCTTCCTCATCGGTACTGACCGAAATTATTAAAGGCATGACGCTGGATGAAGCTTTAAAAGTGACCAATCAGGATATTGCCGATCATCTGGAAGGTTTACCACCTGAAAAAATGCACTGTTCGGTCATGGGTCGTGAAGCTTTGCAAGCGGCAATAGCGAATTACCGCGGCGAAGAGTGGAAAGACGATCATGAAGAAGGTGCGTTAATCTGCAAATGCTTTGCGATTGATGCGGTGATGATCGAAGAAATGGTCTGGGCGAATAAATTGCGCACCGTTGAAGATGTCACCAACTTTACCAAAGCAGGCGGCGGATGCGCATCTTGCCATGAAGACATTGAAGCGATTTTGGAAAAAGTATTGGCCGAAAAGGGCGAGAAATTCGATCCGACTGCGGCACCGGTAGCAGCTCCGGAAAAAATCGCAGCCGTTAAAGGACCGATGACCAATTTGCAACGCATCAAGAAGATTGAGGAAGTGCTGGAGTCGTTAAGACCGGCATTGATGGCGGACGGCGGCGACGTGGAATTGGTCGAAGTCATCGGCAACACCGCTTACGTCAACATGACCGGCGCCTGTAACGGTTGCCAAATGGCGGCGATGACGATTGCCGGAATTCAACAACGCTTAATGGAAGTGATGGGCGAGTTCATTAAAGTCGTACCGGCATCGGAAATGGCGAAACTGGTTAATATTGAGGTGGCGTGATGACTGACATTTACCTGGACAATAATGCCACCACCAAGGTTGATCCTGCGGTGGTCGATGTGATGATTCCTTATTTCCTTGAGCAATACGGCAATCCATCATCCATACATAAATTCGCCGACGGCGTGGCGCGCGGGCTTAAGCAGGCCCGGCAGCAGGTTCAAGCCCTGATCGGCTGCGAGCATGATTCCGAAATCATTTTTACTTCTTGCGGCACTGAATCCAACTCCACGGCGATTTTGTCTGCAATCAAGGCGCAACCGAACAAGAAAGAAATTATTACCACCATGGTGGAGCATCCGGCGATTTTAAGCCTGTGCGATTATCTTGAAAAAGAAGGCTACACAATCCATAGGTTGCCGGTCGATAAAGCCGGACGTTTAAACCTGGAATCGTATAAAAAACTGTTATCCGACCAGGTGGCGATTGCATCGGTGATGTGGGCTAACAATGAAACCGGCACGATTTTCCCGGTTGCCGAAATGGCGGAAATGGCAAACGCCGCAGGCGTGATGTTTCATACCGATGCTGTTCAAGCGGTTGGCAAGATTCCGATGATGTTGCAGGATACCAAAATCGATATGCTGTCGTTATCGGGACATAAATTACATGCACCCAAAGGCATCGGTGTTTTGTATCTTCGCCGAGGCACACGTTATCGTCCTTTATTGCGCGGCGGTCATCAGGAGCGCGGAAGAAGGGCAGGGACTGAAAACAGTGCGTCCATTGTCGGCCTGGGAAAAGCCTGTGAGCTGGCGTTAGAGCATATCGAATATGAAAACACCAAAGTCAAAGCCATGCGCGACCGTCTTGAGCGGGGCATTACTGAAGAGATTCCGCATTGCTTCGTGACCGGCGACCTGTATAACCGTCTGCCTAACACCACCGACATCGCTTTTGAATATATCGAAGGCGAGTCTATTTTGATGTTATTGAATAAAGCAGGCATTGCGGCATCGAGCGGTTCGGCGTGTACTTCCGGCTCTTTGGAACCTTCGCATGTCATGCGGGCCATGGATATTCCTTACACCGCCGCACACGGCACTATCCGGTTTTCTTTCTCGCGCTATAACACCATGGCGGAAGTGGATGAAGTATTGAAAGTGATGCCCGGCATTGTTGCGACATTACGCAAGTTGTCGCCATATTGGTCTGGAGATGGGCCGGTGGCCAATCCTGAGCAGGCTTTTGCGCCGGTGTATTCGTAAATAATTTAGAAAATGTTGGGCTGACGTAAGGAAGCCCAACATTATTGTCTTAAAGAAACAATTACTTGAGATAATTCTTAATTTCCATTGCCCCATCAAAAACGTCCAAAATATCAATGCGTTTTTCATCCACGATCTTATAGGCGATGCGGTAATGGCTATAGTAAATCACGCGGATTTATAAGACACATCAATAGGATAAATGCCACCTAACTCAGGAAATTCTACCAAAAGCTTGGCTTTTTCGAGAATCTTGTTAACCGTGTTCCGAGCTGCTTTGGGATTGTCATTGGCGATATAGACATAAATTGCCCGGAGCCATCCAACCGCCTCGTCAGTCCAATTGATCTTCACCATGAAGTTATCTGCTTTTCCAACTGTTCTTGTGAAATGACGCGATCATTTAAAGAATCCTGTAAGCCGCGTTCCAGCATGAGTTTAAAGGCTAATTCCTTAATAATCTCTTCAACACTGACATCATCAGGCATTTCGTCTAGGGTCTTTTGGACAAATTCTTTGGCTAGTAATGTTGAACTCATAATTTACCTCTTTGTTTCGCTAGTTCCCAAGCTCCAGCTTGGAAATTCGGTGTTGGAAGCTCTAGCTTCCCGTTTCGCGAAGCTAGAGCTTCGCCTTCTAGTTTCCCAATCTGGAGCTTGGGAGCCAGCGCAAACTTATATTCTAATAATTCCCGTGCCTGGAGTTCGTAAAGCAATAAGCCATTTTTTAATCATTTCGCCATTTACTTCTTCAATAGGATAAGCTCTTGATGAAATGGTCTTTCTTGCCCCAGGGCTAAGTTCTGATGTTGTAACAAGTAATCCTTTTTTTGCATTTTCATACATAACATCTGCATAAAGCCCTTTGACAACCACTTTGTCTATTTTTTCCTTTTTACGTTTACACTGAATTATGAATTCAGGCGAGTCGTTTTCATCTTCACTCCAAACTCTCAAATCAACACCGTCATCATTAGAACCAGGGCCAATTTCTACTTTAAAACCAAACTTAATAAAACACTCACCAACTAACTCTTCAAATTTTCGCCAATGAATTGAGCCTAACTTTTCTTGATTAGCCGAAAGAAAGTCTATAAAACGCTGGTCAAAAAAAACTCCTTCATTTCCTGTATGATCAAATCGTTTAAATAAATCCGATAATTGGACTATGTCAGACCAATCGCGCCATCGACCCTTAGAATGTGGAGTAAAAGACATTAAACGATCATATTCTTCGATTAGTTGATACATGGATTTCATGCCATGAACACCGTACTTTTCTTTCGCTTTTAAAATCATCTCGGTAAGGTAGTTACCATTAAATTCATCTTTGATCATCATGTAATGTTCAAAAATGCGCCAAATGTCAATAACAAACTGCTGACCACCTGGCTTCATAAACTCGTCGCGAAATAGGGAAAAAATTTCAAGTATCCCATTGTAACGCCTATCAGTTAGGCCAACTTTATGAAGAATATTGTAATAAAGTTCTTCATAATTCTCTGATCTAATTCGTATTCCATATTTTTCTGATTGCATAATGTCATCAGGATAGGAAGTATCAGATAAAAGTTCATACATATCCTCAATTGATACAGCAATACCTGCTTTATAACCAATCAACTCATGTAAGTGATCTGCAAATTCGCCTTTATCAAACCACATGGCCCCCATAAACAATCACTCCTCTAAGTAGGATATGCTATAAATTAAAATTATCATTCTTAAGCTTCGGACTCATACAGTGCCGGAGCGGATGGGAACTATAAATCTTCCTAATGTTTTTGCGATGTCTGGGCTACGTGGCTACATCTAACCCATGTCGAATGTTTCGGACAGGTAATATGCTTCGTTCGGCTTTAATCATAGCAACCCTTTTTCACCCCACATCAGCCAACAAACTTTCATACGGTATGCTCAAGCCGTCGTGCAAGCGTTTTATCATTCTCAGGCTCAACGGACGTTTGCGGTTAAGCACTTCCGAAACGCGTCCGCTGCTGCCGATATAGGCTTCCAGGTCACGGTTATTAAGGTTTTGTTGTTCCATTCTGAATTTGATGGCTTCAATCGGATCGGGCGGCGTTATCGCGTAGTGTTTGTTTTCATAGGCTTCAATTAAGGTGACCAACACTTCCATTTCGTCGGCTTCGGGTGTGTCGGGTTCCGCTTGAAAGACTATTTCCAGTCGTTGGAATGCGGCTTTTAATTCGTCATCGTTACGGATGGGCTTAATATTCATTGACTGTCTCCACGTTAATCAGGTCGTATTGGGCATGTGTGCCGACAAATTTTATCCAGGCGATTCCGGCTCGATACTGCATTTCAACTACTAAACGGTATTTATTGCCCCCGATATTGAATACCACTCGGTTGTTGCTACAAACGCTGGCATTTCGGTATTGGTCTTTTATGTCTTGAGGCGACGACCAATGAGCTTTAATGGCTTCTTCGTACCAGCTTTCTAATGGGCCTTTGGCATCGCGATAAGCAGATTGTTCCCAGAACTTTTTGATGGTGCTTTTGGCTATGACCCGCATGAATTGCTCGTATTATGCTCCCAAATTGGGAGAATAATAAACAAAGTTACTCCTTTATTCAAATTTGCCCTAACACCCATTCACTTTGTCGGGTTTACGACAATTTCTTGTTTTGGCGTTGCATTGTCCTGTCGCTATTGCACCAATCAAGGCTTACAGCCCGCTATTTCCGATGAATAAACAGTTGGCAAGTATTTTGCTTTATTACAATTAAGGGCATCACGTACTCATTTTAAAACACTTATCAGGTAGCTTGAGTTTAGCCATGAAAACACAGACCCGAACTATCATCATAGACGACACCACACTCAGGGATGGTGAGCAATCTGCCGGAGTCGCTTTTTCGTTGGACGAAAAGCTGGCGATTGCGACGCAGTTGGCGGGATTGGGCGTACCGGAATTGGAAATCGGCATTCCGGCAATGGGGTCGGTGGAACGGGAAGAGATTAAGGCGATTGCCGCTTTAGGGTTGCCGCCAAAGCTGCTGGTCTGGTCGAGAATGCGCCGCGACGATTTGCACGCTTGCTTAGGATTGAATGTGGACAAAGTTGATTTATCGATATCGGCTTCGGATCAACATATTCAGCATAAGCTTAGACAAAGTCGGCAGTGGGTTTTAAATGCCATTACCAGCTGTGTTCAGGAAGCGCGAAGTTTGGGTATGGAAGTATGTGTCGGTATGGAAGACGCCTCGCGAGCGGATGTGGATTTCTTGATCCGCATGGCTGAAACCGCGCAATTGGCTGGAGCAAGCAGAATTCGTTTTGCCGATACGGTAGGTATTATGGAACCGTTCGGCGTATTCGAGACGATCAAAAAGCTAAGAGCGGCAACGGATTTGGAAATCGAAATGCATGCCCATGACGATTTAGGGCTTGCTACCGCTAATACGCTGGCAGCAGCCGTGGCAGGGGCGACTCATGTTAATACCACGGTTAACGGTTTGGGCGAACGCGCCGGCAATGCCGCATTGGAAGAAGTGGTGGTTGGCTTGAAGCAATTATATGGCTTTGAAACCGGGGTCAATTTGCATAATTTGCCCGATTTGTCCGAACAAGTAGCCCGCGCTTCGGGCGATGCAATCGGCAGTCGCAAGAGCCTGATTGGCAAAAGCGTATTCAGTCATGAAGCCGGCATTCATGTCGATGGACTGTTAAAGGACCCCAATAATTATCAAGGTGTCGATCCCGCTATTGTCGGGCGTAGTCATCAATTAATTTTGGGCAAGCACTCAGGAACGCAGGGTGTGATTCACGCCTATAGACAAATAGGCATTGCAGTAAGCCGAATACAGGCACAAGCCTTATTAACCCAGGTTAGGCGCTTTGTCAGTGATACCAAAAGATCACCTAAAACCGAAGAGCTTAATCTTTTTCATCAAAATCTTTAGAGGGCGATCATCATGAACGAACATAAAGAACCGCAGTCATGCGAACCGGAACTTAAAGAGACTTTAGACATACCGGATCAGGACGATCTTTATCCCGGTTCTTTTTTCAGGATACCCGCTCCACCCAGGCTGGGTAAAACAGTTTGGAGTTTAAATTAGTTTTCTGCCGGTTTCCAATCTACAGAGACTGTGAAAGTATTTTTGAACATATGACACATACTATTTTAGTGACTTCTAGGTCATTGTTTTATTGATCGTGGGAGGGGCTTTAGCCCCGACTTTCGGGGCTAAAGCCCCTCCCACATGAATACTTTCACAGTCTCTACAGATTGGGAACCCAATGAGCAAAACTAGAGTTTCCAAAACTGAATTCCCAAGATGGAACTCGGGAACTAGCAACGAGTAAAGGACGCTGAAGCTTGAGAATTAGCAAATTTATCTCCGACCTCAATAGGAGTTTAAAAAATGGTTATGGCCATATCAGATAATATGAAAAGTAAAGCACAAGCGCCGCAGAGTTTTCTGGCCCAATGGCATGAAGATGTCCACTGTGTTTTTGGCCGCGACCCCGCAGCGCATAGTGTCTGGGAAATATTGCTGACTTATTCGGGGGTCCATGCGGTTTTAATGCATCGCGTCAGCCACCGTTTATGGAAAGCGAACTGGAAACTGGCCGCCAGGATTTTATCCGCATTCGCCAAGATGTTTACTAGCGTTGAAATTCATCCCGGCGCTACTATCGGCAGAAGATTATTTATCGATCACGCGCTAGGCGTGGTGATCGGCGAGACCACGGAAATCGGCGACGATGTCACTTTGTATCATGGCGTGACTCTGGGTGGTACGACCTGGAATAAGGAAAAACGTCATCCGACCTTGGGTAACAATGTACTTGTCGGTTCCGGAGCCAAAATTCTCGGAGCGATTACCTTAGGCAACAATGTCCGTGTCGGCGCTAATTCAGTGGTCATTAAAGATGTACCGCCTTGTTGTACGGTGGTAGGCATTCCCGGCCGCATTATTCAGAGTAAAGGCACGCAAATTCAAAACCGGCACGGTATTGATCTGGATCATCATTTGATTCCCGATCCGGTCGGAAAAGCCATCGCCTGTTTAATGGAACGGATTGATGAACTGGAAGCCAAACAAACGGAATCACCCAAAGTGATGATTGAAGAAAATTGTGATAATTGCGAGGCGGAAAGCGTCTGCACTCCCAAGAAAGAGAGCCCGGTAAAACTGGCGGTGAGGCTATAGATGGATTTGTTGGATTTTGAAGCACAAGGTTTGTATTTTGAGCAACCGGATGTTGAGGGCATAAAAGAGCTGATCGCAATTGCAGCGGACAATTATGCCAATGGCGATGCCGAATTACCTTTACTGCAAGCGTATTTTATGGCGCCTGAGTCGTTGAACGTACTGGTCGCGTTAAACCGTTTTTATTATTACCAGCATCGCCTGGAAGACGCTTTAGCGGCAACTAACAAAGCCCTGGTTGTGATCAGGCCGAGCATACCTTTTCCTGAAAATTGGCAAGAATTGCAGGCTCGCCATCTTACCGATGCATCGGCTGATTCATTGACTAATGTCAGGCTGTATTTGTTTACCCTGAAAGCTATCGGTTTTTTAAATATGCGGTTGGAAAGACTGGATTTGAGTCAGGCTATTTTTGAAAAACTGGTCGAGCTCGACAGCATGGATAGAATCGGCGCACAAGGATTATTGGAACTGGTGATCAAGCGTAAAACAGATGTAGGTTGGGTAAGCGCAGCGTAACCCAATATTTTTGAACCACGATTGTTTGAGTTGTGCTGCGCTGACTCAAAAACTGGCTGGAGCAAGATCATGTTGAAAAAAGAACTAACCGATTCATTGATGACCATCATGCCTATTGTGGCGTTTGTTATTCTGGCGCTCTACCTGCTATTTCAGGATGCCAGCTCAGTCGGTCCCCTTTAATTACCGGAGAAAATGTATGAGCTTTGAAGAAGAAATGGAAGAGATGGAATCGGCGGAGGATTTCCTACAGTATTTTAAACTGGAATATCAGCCTAGCGTGGTGCATGTTAACCGCCTGCATATTTTGCAGCGTTTTCATGATTATTTACAAAAAGCCGGTGACGATATGCCGGAAGATGAAGCGCCAAAAAGAGCGGTTTACAGCAAATTGTTGCAACGGGCTTATCAGGATTTTGTCGATTCCGATGCTCAAACCGAAAAAGTATTTAAAGTGTTTGGGATGGCTGAAGCTTCGCAAACAGCGTTTGTCTCTTTAAGCGATATAAAAACATGAACCCCGATCGCTTCGACGAAGGTCGATTTGAATTTGGCGAAACGGTCCGGGTTACCAGAAATGTCCGTAACGACGGTACTTATCCCGGTATGGATGTAGGCACTTTGTTAGTGCGGCGGGGAAGTGTGGGCAATATCCTTAATGTAGGCACTTTTCTGCAAGATCAAGTGATTTATACCGTCCATTTCCTGTCCGTTGACCGAATGGTGGGCTGTCGGCTGGAAGAACTGATCGGTGGAGATGAGCCTTGGAATCCCAGCCGCTTCGAGTTCAGGGACAAGGTGGTTTGCACTATTGACTTGGGAATACAAGGGAATATCCTGTTTCCTAAGGGTACGGATGGCGAAGTTTTTAAGGTGATTAGAGATAGCGAGCTGATTCAATACCATATCGCTTTTAATGGCAGGGTTCTGCAAGTGCCTGAAACAGCGCTTGCTCCCGCACACCCTGAGTCATTTAACGAACCAGAGTTTTGATATGACTGTAATTGATAAACCTATCCAGCTGGAAACTTACAATTTATTAAGGGCGGCTTTAGCCTTATTCAAAAAGTCGCCGAATGAATTGGCCGAAGCTGAGCTAAAGCAGGCGCAAACTCAAGCTTTAAATGAGTTCAAGATTGAGAGCAGGGTGCTGAATACGCCGGAAGCCGCGGCAGTCATTATTACTGACCAGGAACTGCAACAGGCTTATCAGGAAATTCGTGACCGCTATGATGACGAGGCTGCTTTTTTTAGCGATCTGGAAAAAAACCGGCTCGATAAAAACAGCTTGCAGGCGGCATTGCAACGCCAGTGTAAAGTGAATACGGTGCTAGAATTGATTGCCAGTCGTGCGCCTGCTATCAGTGAGGTTGATATCGGCATCTACTACCATCTTCATGCCGAGCAATTTAATCGCCCTGAAATGCGCGAAGTCAGCCATATTTTTATCAGTATTAATCCGGATTATCCTGAGAATACTCTCGAAGCGGCTTTAAGTCGCACTCAGGAACTTGCCGAAAAACTGCATAAAAAACCGCACAAATTTGCCGATCTGGCATTAAGGCATTCGGAATGCCCTACTGCTTTGCAAGGCGGCGTTCTGGGCACAGTGCCGCGCGGCACGCTTTATCCTGAATTGGATGCGGTATTGTTCAACTTAAAACCGGGTGAAGTCAGCAATGTTGTCAAATCGGAAATCGGTTTTCATGTGCTGTTGTGCAAGAGCATACAAAAAGCCGAAACCTTGTCTTTGGCAAAAGCAACCCCAAAAATACGCCAGCTAATGAAAGAACGCGCCCGGCGAACCTGCCAACGCGCCTGGTTAGCAGGTTTAGCCACTCCTGAATCTGAGGAAAGCACATCATGAGCGAGAAAGAAGTCAAACACTGTTCTTTTTGCGGCATAGAGCAATCCGCTTCGGTACCTTTGATTGCCGGTAGCGAAGGTTATATTTGCGGAGCTTGTGTGTCATTAGCTAATCAGGTGGTCAGCAATTGGAGCCGGAAAAAAGAGCTTTCCGAAATGCAGGGCGCACTGCCGATCCCTGCAAAAATCAAGGAGCATCTTGATCAATATATTATCGGGCAGCATCTTGCCAAAGAAATATTGGCCGTTGCTGTTTATAACCATTACAAGCGTTTGAAACACGAAAGCGGCGACGCGGGTTTGGGCGAATTCGACAAGGATGTGGAAATCGGTAAATCCAATATTCTGTTAATCGGCCCTTCCGGTACAGGAAAAACCTTATTAGCCAGTACCTTGGCAAAAATTGTCGGCGTACCGTTTGTTATTGCCGATGCGACAACACTGACCCAGGCCGGTTATGTCGGCGATGATGTCGAAAATATCCTGGTCAGGCTGCTGGATGTCGCGGAAGGCAATATGGTCAATGCCGAATGGGGTATCGTATACCTGGATGAAATCGACAAAATCGCCCGCAGTCCGGAACAACAAACCGGAACTCGCGATGTGTCCGGCGAAGGCGTGCAACAGGCATTATTAAGATTGGTTGAAGGTTCTCAAGTCAAAATTCCGGCCAAAGGACGCAATAAAGACGGCGAGACCACGATGGATACGCGTAATATCCTGTTCATTGCCGGCGGTTCATTTCCCGGTCTGGAAAAACATGTTGAAAAACGTTTGGTGCCGACCAATTCCGCTATCGGCTTTCATGCCGAGATGAACAAGACAACTGAAAAACCGGCATTGGAAGATATGCTGAATGCGACACAGCCGAGTGATTTACGCAAATTCGGTTTAATTCCTGAGTTTATTGGCCGTTTCCCGGTGCTGGCGCCGTTGGAACCGTTGGATGTTGATGCATTGATCCGGGTTTTAACCGAACCTAAAAATGCGCTGGTCCGTCAATATCAACAACTGTTTGCCTACGAAGGCGTGGAGTTGAAATTCGAACATGATGCCTTGGTCGAGATCGCCCAAAAAGCCATAGAACGTGAAACCGGCGCTCGCGGCTTGCGCAGCATCATGGAGCAAATCTTACGGAAAACCATGTTCGATATTCCATCCGTCAATGATGTTGAGCAATGTATTGTCGATGCTGACGTAGTTAAAGGCGAAGGCCAGATCAAGTTGATAAAAAAGGATGAGCCCAAACGGCAACAAGCCGGAGAGTAAAATGCAGGGCACGCTGAGCGTGCCCATTGAATGTTGCTACTGTTCCTCGTTCCCGCGCAGCGCGTCACTGCCATTAAGTTAAGAGATACGCTGGTTCCCAAGCTCCTGCTTGGGAACCCAGTGAGCAAAGCTCCAGCTTTGCGAGTCGGGAAGCTAGAGCTTCCCATACTGAATTCCCAAGCAGGAGCTTGGGAACTAGCACTCAGGAGAGGGAGCTTTTTTCTTAACTTAATGGCAGTGGCGCAGCGCGTGGGAACGAGAAAATGGCACCACGAAGACACGAAGGACACGAAGTTTTTAGCTTGTATAATCTTCGTGTCCTTCGTGTCTTCGTGGTGAATTAATTAACAAAAAACGAGAACCTTATGAAAACCGAAGACAAAATCCTCAAGCAGCTGGCAGACAATCCGGTCATCCTGTACATGAAAGGCGTACCGACCAATCCTCAATGCGGGTTTTCCGCCAAAACGGTCGGCATACTCAACACCACCAATATTCCTTACGCTTATGTCAATGTGTTGGAAGCGCCTTTTATCCGTGAAAAGTTACCGAGCATTTCTCATTGGCCGACTTATCCGCAATTGTTTGTTAATGGCGAATTGGTCGGCGGCTGCGACATTGTTGAAGAAATGTCCAACAACGGTAGCTTATTGCCTTTATTAACAGCTGCCGCGCCTAAAAAGGTGGAAGCTGAAACCAACGCATTGAGCGTTAGCGAAGTTACGCAACTGGTGCAACAGGGTATTGATGATGCCAAAGTGATGATCGAAGGCGAGGGCTGCGATTTATCGATCACTGTGATCAGTGCGCAATTTAACGATTTAACGATAGTAAAAAAGCAGCAGTTAGTCCTGGCAACGTTAAAAGAACCTTTAGCATCGGGTAAGCTTCATGCAGTCAGTGTTAAAGCATTTACTCCGGATGAATGGGCTGAAAAGCAAAACGCCAGCGGATTGCTGCAAATACGGCATTAAATTTCTGATGTAAAGAATAGGAAATTTCCACCATGAAGGCATGAACGACTGCAAGGATGCAGGAGGTAGAGCAATGCAGGAGCAATTGCCGAGGACACGAAGTTTTATTTTTCTTCGCGCCTTCGTGGTGAAATGGAGTTAAAGTCAGGATCAGTCATGGCAAACGACAACACAAAACCGGCCTGCACGCGTGATGAATTGGATCAATCCCGTTATTTAACGCGGAAAATCCTCTTTAAAAAACAGCCGGTTTCGGCCATTATTTTCGCGTTTGATGGCGATCCTTATGCGTATGTCAACCATTGTATGCATATGAACAGACCGTTAGATTGCGAACAGGACGCCATCTTTGACGAAACCGGCTTATATCTGCGCTGTTCGATGCACGGTTTTATTTTTGATCCCAAAACCGGAGAGTGTCAAAGTCCGGTTTGCTTTGGTCAACGCCTGCAATCGCTTCGTTTGAAAGAGATTGACGGCACCCTCTATTTTGCCGAAAAGCATCTGACACTTATCGATTGAACGGTGATAGCGATGATAGAAGAATTAGCCGTCGTGGTGAAAATAGAAAACCATCAGGTTTGGGTCGAAAGCGGACAAAACAGTGCGTGTGGCGGTTGCTTGCAAAAAGCCTCGTGTTCCACCAACGCAATCGGCAGCGTTCTTAAGAAAAAGTCGGTACCGGTTGATTGCGACATTCAACTAAAAACCGGCGATGAAGTCATGGTCGCTATCGATGAAAATCTGCTGCTTCGCACCTCCCTGTTATTGTATCTGGTGCCGTTAATTGCGTTATTTACAGGCGCAGGCATGGCCGACTGGCTGTTGATGGATAATGCCCCACATGCAGATTTATGGATTGCCGGCAGCGCGATACTGAGTTTTATTGCTTCGCTGTGGTTAATCAACAAAGCGCAAAGTCTGTTAATACTGAATTATTACGCCCGGCCTGTCGTAGTCAGGAAGATCTAACTTTGAATGCTTGTATGAATGTTTGGTCGATTGACAAAGATGCTCCGCTTAAGCTCCTGCTCTTGGAGCTCGTTCATCGTTACGGTGAAAATACGCTGGCGTTGAATAATAAAGAGCAGCACTACAAAGCCATTGAGCTATGCACGGTTAACGAGCCGGATATTTCCGCCTACATATACACTTTCGGCCAGAACGCAGGACGTTACGGCATAGACCTGAAATATCCCATTTCGATGCATAACATTGTCGGTGAAAATGAAAACCTGACTTTGGATCAGATCATAGAGATTATTTCCATCCATCTTTTTTCTTAAATTTTGCACAGTATGAACCAAGAACAACAAACCGGATTCCGTTATTTTGTGAGTTACAGCGGCGTCAAACTCCCGTTAAAGCTGGTCAACGAAATAACTGAAGACAGCTTGAATAATCGGAATACTTATTATCGTAGCCGTTTTGATGACCAAGATAGGATGCTGCTTTGCCAGAAAGTGGTTTATGGCGAGGTTGAATCCGAGCATCAGTATCAATATTACGATGATGGCGTTTTAAAACATGCGCAAATTACCGAAGATGATGAAGTGCGTGAGATTCACTTTAATGAGTCCGGTGAGATGGTGTGATTCGGTAAGCGCTAAGTTAGTCTGTATGCCCATTCATTTGCACTTTGCCTCGGAAAACAAGGTACTGATAGCCGCTATAAATCATCATCACAGGAATCAAAAAACCGATAGTTGAGAGCATAAATATCAACGTCCTGCTCGAAGATGCTGCATGGGTCAATGCTATCGAAGGAGGAATCATATAGGGATAATAGCCGATAGTCATTGCGCTCAAAGCCGCCAGAGAAATAATGACACTCCAGAAAAATGCTCTTAATTCGAAGCGCATCCGTAAAGCCCGCATCAACATAATAAAAGCAAAAGCTGACAAAACAAGAAAAAAGTCCAGGTAATGGCCTGATTCAGCATCGGCCCAGCGCACTGCAAAATAAGGATTGAGCTGGGCTGCCCAGATGACCACCGCCATCAGAATAACTATTTCCAGGGCGGCTGCAATATAGGCTTGAGTTATGCTTATTCGCTGCATTGCGCCTTCGGTCTTTATCATTAAATAGGTTGCGCCCAGCAAGCTGTAGCCGCTAACCACACCTAAAGCGACCAGTGCCGAAAAGGGCGTAAACCATCCCCAGACGTTGCCCTGATAGTCGCCCTCGTTAATACCCAGTCCGCTAATCAAGCCACCAAAAGCAAGTCCTTGAGCAAGTCCCGCCACTAAGCTGCTATACCCAAACACCAAATTCCAAGGAGCGTTATTGTGGGCATGATGACGAAACTCAAAGGCGACACCCCGAAAGATAAGAGCAAACAACATGACCATGACCGGGATATACAGCGATTGTAGCGTGATGGCAAAAACCAGAGGAAAAGCCCCGAATAATGCGCCGCCAAGCAATACCAGCCAGGTTTCATTCGCATCCCAGATGCTTTCAAGACTTTTCATCATGATGGTGCGATGTTGGTCTTCCCTGGTGAATAATGAAAGAATGCCTACACCCAGATCAAAGCCGTCCAGAACGACGTATAAAAATAGCATCAGGCCGATAATAAAAAACCAGATATTGGCGAGCAGGTTATGAATTTCAGTGTCCATATCCCATGACCTCAAAAGCGTTATCAAGTGAATTCAAATGATACTTCATGACGGCGGCATCAATGTTAAATCGGGGCCTTTCTGGAGAATGCGGACCGCAAATATCAGAAACAAAATAAAAAGACTGATGTAAATAACCACAAAAGTAACCAGACTGACTGCCACGACAGATGCCGGTAGCGTCGATGCCGCATCGCGGGTTCGTAACAGGCCGTAAATGACCCAGGGTTGACGGCCAACCTCCCGTACAATCCAGCCGCATTCGGTCGCCAGATAGCCAAGCGGAATTGAAGCTATCCACGCACGCAGTAACCAACGATGAGTGTAAATGGACTCGGCTGATAATTGCTTTTTAAGCCAAGCGACCGATGTCCAGACCATGAGTCCCATAAAAAACAACCCGATCCCCACCATAATCCGGAAGCTATAGAAAATGAGTGGAATAACGGGTGGCTGGTCGGCTTGGAGGAATGATTTTAAGCCTTGTACTTGACCGTTCCGGTCGCCGGTCGCCAGAACACTTAAACCGTTCGGGATAGAAAGAGCCCAATCGTTTTTTTGTTCCAGTTGGTTAGGCCAGGATAATAGATTCCAGTCAGCTCCTTTGCCTTGCTGGTTCGTAGTCCAATGTGCTTCGATAGCCGCTCCTTTTGCCGGTTGGTTAGCAAATATCTCTCGGCCGCTGCCGTGGCCCAAAAATAATTGAACGGGCACCACAAAAATCACACCCATTAAGGCGAGCTTGAAAGACTTAAGAAAAAAATCCGTATTTCTTCTTTTTGAAATATACCAAGCGGATAAGCCACCGATGACGAAAAGACTGGTTGTTACACATGCAAACCACATGTGTAAAACGCCCCACGGCATGTTTTTGTTAAAGATCGCTTCAAAATAACTGTCTACTACAACCCTGTTGTTTTCCAAATGAATGCCTGCCGGTGTTTGCATCCATGAATTAGCAACCATAATCCAAAAGGCAGATAACGATGCCCCTAATGCCACCATACAGGTCGCTAACAAATGAATGACCGGGGGAACTCGCATCCATCCAAACAGCATGATTCCGAGAAAACCGGCCTCCAGCATAAAGGCCATAGCCCCTTCGTAGCCCAGAATATTGCCGAAGAATTCTCCGGTCACCATGGCAAAACGCGACCAGTTGGTACCAAACTCAAACTCCAGGGGAAGACCGCTGATAACGCCCACCGAAAAATTGAGCAAAAATAATTTAGCCCAAAAACGCGCATGCCGATAATGGTCAACATCGCCCGTTTTCAGCCACAATCCTTCAAAAATTACCAGGATAAGCGATATCCCCACGGTTGTGAGCGGCCATAAAATGTGGAACATGGCGGTAACAGAGAATTGCAAGCGCGACAAAAACAGTGGATCTTGTAAGCTTTCCATTGGTGTTTTCTCCTGTCCGATATTACATTCTGAGCATTCCAGTATTGATGGTTATTTTTTGTTATCAGACCATTAAACAGAAATTTCCACAACTGCAACTAGAGAGTAATTTCAGGTTAATGGCTCAAATATGAAATTAGAACAGCCTGACTCTACCAAGCCTTCAATGCTGAATAAATTATTGGGGCTTCCGGTATGATGTGAACGTCCGCAAGGAAATTTCAGTTCCATTATCGTACTCAACCTATAATGAAAGCTTTTTCAACGCGCAGATAAAAAGGCCGGATACGAAGATGAACACACTTACCCAACTCCATGCCGATATCGAAGCGCGCGTACAATCTATCCGTGAGGGCAATCCCGATTGGCTATGCCGCATGGGCTGCGACAGCTGTTGCCGACGGCTCGCCGAAGTGCCCCGGCTCACTGCGGAGGAATGGGATTTGCTGCGGGACGGACTGGCCGCGCTACCCCCTGAGCGACTTTTGGAAATCGGCCAGGACATTGCTGCGCTGGCCGAGCAGTCATCACGCCCCATTGTCTGTCCGTTGTTGGACCGATCGGCGGGGGCCTGCCTGGTATACGAGCACCGCCCGGTGGCTTGCCGAACCTACGGGTTCTACGTTCAGCGCGATCTGGGGCTTTACTGCAAGGACATCGAATCGCGGGTAGCCGACGGCGCTTGGGCCGAGGTAGTGTGGGGCAACCAGGACGTCATCGATCGACGTCTCGGCGGTTTGGGCGATACCCGGGATTTAACCGAGTGGTTCGCGCACTGGGAGGAGGGCGGGGACACGGCTTAAAAGGTATAAGTGCTAGTACTCAGTCAAATTTATAATGTCGAGTGAAGAAGGCTATGTGGGAGCGGCTTTAGCCGCGACAATCGGCTAAAGCCGCTCCCACAATTAAATTATCACCCGACAAAACAAGATTGACTGAGTACTAGAGTCCGGGAATATCAATCCCCGAGAAAAGCTGTAGGGCGTAGTGAAAGCCGATTTTCGCGGCTGACTGTACCCGCATTCACGAGCTTCACATGTCGTGCAACGAAAAGAAGTTGCACGACCAACAATGCTTTCCCGTCCCCTCTCTCTACCGGCGCATTTTTTTCGGACTTTAAGGATACGGGATGGAATCGCTATTTATCCTGCCTCGCCGTTTTGAAACGGGCAGATGCCGCCAGCAGACCGACCACGAAGAAAGCCGTGCCGACAAGAGTGAAACGCAGGTTCGTCTCCTGGATGGTCATGTCGCCGGTCGCATAAAGCATGATAATGACGGCAACCGATCCCCAGCCGATAAAACGTAACATTGCCTCCATAATGAGTTTACCTAAAGCTTCAGATTCGCTCACCGGCGTATCCATTCGATAAGCCACAAAACCGCACATAAGCGCCGGCAGAATTCCCCAGCGCATATGTTGGATGAAGCTTTCCAGAAAACTAAAGTTATCTTTGTAGTAAGTCAACTCGAGTATAAGCGCCGATGCGGTGGTGCTGACAAAGAACCCCATTATCATCATTGCCATATAGAACCCATAGTATCGATCGGATTGCTCACGTTGATGCCTGAAGGCGAGCGTCCGGAAAATAAAGACCAGCGCTATCGGCAGGACATAGATCAGGATGGCATAGGCGACCCAGCGGAGCGTAGCGTAATCAAAATGCTCTAACGGGTTATCCGGAAATAGGAAAGCATTGTGTAACGAGACTGAAATCTCTCGTCCCAACATAACTCCCGTAGCGGTGGCAGCCGTGAAAAGCAGAACGTATTTATAGGTGTGTTTCAGGCGGACCTCGGGGATGTTGCCGCCGAGCTGCTTTACAGTTTCCCATATCTCATTTTCGCTGGCGCTCCCGAACACAACCAGTGAGGCGAGTAAGCGACAGAGTAGACCGGTGAGTTGATCCAACTCTTTTATCAGTTTTAACGTCTTGGTATAGTGAGGCTCGGCTTCCTTCCAGACGGCAATCTTTTCCGACATCGCATTGTAGGAGATGCAGATTTCCCCCCATTTCAGGGACGGTTCGTTGAAAAAGCGACGAAAGGATGGTTGGTTGGCGTAGTTTTGTATCCGGTCGAAAAGAAGGCAGTTATGCGCCCATTTATACTCGACCGTGGCGCTGGATTTATCGAAATCGCCGGAGTCGATACTCGACACCAGCAGGCGATTGGCGATTTGTGTTTTTAGATTATCGTCGACCGCGGACAATCTCGATGTAACTAAAGCATTATAGACTTCTACCGCCTTGGTCGGAATTGCGAAAGCGTCGTGAATGCTGTCTCTTAAAATAAGTAAGGGATTAAGTTTGCTTTCCCAGGCAATAAAAAATAGAAACAGCCCGGCGGCAATCAAAGGTATGATCGTATTTCCATCCAAGCCATTCAGAAGATTCACCAGTTCCCTGGAGCGCAGGTTCTTTACGATCAGCGTCACCAGCGGTTCCAAGGGCAGCCATTGCCAAGTAAGCAGCCAGTAAAGTGCCGCCATAAACGTGCAGTAAGATGCGATCCCTACCCAGTAGGTGCTTCTGCGGCTAAAGTATTGAGGTAGAGTCGGTTCAGCGCCTAACTGAATTCGGCGTTTTTGGAAAGACCGGTAGGCGAGGAAAAATGCGGCCCCGGTTCCAAGAAACTGCACAGTAAAGTTAATCAAGAGTTCGACAGTCATCGTGCGGCGTCTCCTACGTATTTTTCACAAGGTTTCGGGTTTAGGAAAAATGTTAAGCTTCGCCTGATTATAAACGCGCTTATTAAATAATTCCGGTCGTTTTTCACACCAGTTCCGCAAGGCTTGGGTTGGCGTGATGTAGCCGAGAGCGCGTTGCGGGATCGAGTGGTTCTATTATAGCAGGCATAGCACCTCAAGGCTTCCGGGTGAATCGAAGCGAGTGATGGCCCGAACTTGCTGCATCCGTTCGTTGAAGCGCTCGATCATGCCGTCTTGGTAAGAGGGATAGAAGGAAGAGAGCCGAGACAAGCTTTTGATGTCGTTATCTAAATGGCCGATTTATGAAGCAGGCCAGCTGAGCAAAAGCAAGCCTCCGCTATCTCTTCCTTGCATAGGTTTGAGTATTGTTCGTCCCGAGCCGCCTAATACCGTACCGTATACATCATGAATCGGAGCCTGGCGGCAACATAAATGTCCGCCTTTCCGCGCGGCGACGATAGCACGCATTTCTGCGATAATCGATAGAGCGATTTCCTGCGGTGAGTTAACCCCGATATCTAAACCTACAGGCGAGTAAAGTCGCGACCCATCAGTGCCCTTTTAAGCTTGAAACGACTGTCTTTTTCTCCCAACTCAATCAGCATGCTCTGCCTGGTCAAGCGTTTCGACGATAACAACAGCAATCGGCTGGCTGTCCCGGTGAATATATTCATTTTGCAAAATCGGACAATCGCTTGCCGCCGCACCTTTGCTCTCGCTCGATGGCTCAAACATAGAGAGCGTATGAATTTTAGGGGCATTTTCATAGGTGATCACGGCTAAAACGCCGATGGAGTTTTCCGCTACGCTCCGGTCGATTCTGGTGATTTTGCCTTTGGTAATCGTGCTGTAAACCAAAGCAGCGTAAACCGGGTTATCAAGTTTAAAGTCAGCAGTAAAGGCGGCTTCCCCTTTGACTTTCAATTTAGTATCGACACGGTTGATCGCTTTGCCGACATAGCCGGGCTTGTGCATCAAGGAATCTGCGTCATTGCCGGGCATAAATTGAACGATCGTTTCTTTAATGATCCCGACAGCGCTCATCGCGCACCTCCACTTTCGGTTAAGTCATTCAACACGCTGACAAGGGTTCGTTTCGCCAGTTCGATTTTGAAATTGTTATAGGCATAACCTTTTGCCTGCTTCAATTCTTGTTCAGCTGCGCGCTTGAAATTTTCTTCTGTGGCCGCTACGCTCAGTCTCAAATGCCCGCCAGGGTTTATGCGATACGCCGCCGAGTGCGATCCGCACGTTTGCAATAACGTTGTTTTGAAGCTCCAAAGCCGCCGCGACGCTGACCAACGCGAAAGCGTAGCTCGATCTATCCCGCACTTTCCGATACAGAGAATTGGCAACAAAATCGTTTTGCAGAATTTCGATGGCTTTAATTAATTCATCGGCCTGCAAATCGGTTTCTATCTGCGGCGTATCTCCGGGCAAGCGGTGAAAATCATTAAAGGCAATTTCGCGCTGGCCGTTTTTACCTTCGACAAAAACCGTTGCACCCAGCGCGGCGAGCGCAACGCACATATCGGATGGATGCGTCGCTATGCACGCGTCGGAAGTTTCTAAAATGGCATGAATCCGATTGAAACCGGCAATGGCGTCACAACCCGAATCAGCTTTGCGTTTATTACAGCCCGCCGTTTGGTCGTAAAAATAATAACACCGCGTCGCTGCAAGAGATTTCCGCCAACAGTCGCCATATTGCGAATCTGCCCCGATGCGCCGAACAAAATCGCCTGCGACAAAACCGGGTAACGCTGGCGAATAATGCGATGATTCGCAAGCTCGCTGTTCTTAACTGCCGCTTCGCCGTTAGATTTAAGTTGATCAAACACTTCTTGCATGGATGATTTAATTGGCATAAGTCATTCCTTAATAGGCTAACTATTTATTTAAACAAGCGTGCTGCTTCATTAAGTTTTGCCAAAAAATTAATCGAATAATTAACCGGTGTCGGTTCGGTATCTAACAATACTATAAGGAAAATATTAAATAGGATGGTTATGAAAATAACTACAATCGGTTTGACATGACTTTTTCAAGGATATGCTAAGACCTGATGCCATTGTTAGAGCAATCCTTCATCAGACGGGGGTTTGACCAACGGCCGTGACAACGGAGATTGGATCACCTGCCAAGCTGCCTCCCGCTCGTTTGCGTCAAATGGGGCGAGAAAACAATGAACTGGTTGCCCCCCGCTTTTTTTGATGCATACATTGCCACATCAGCATGATGAACCAACTGGTCAACGATGCTGGCGTCTTGCGGGTAAAGCGCGACGCCGATACTGGCAGAGATTTGCACAGTGTGTTGGTCAATCTGGAAAGGTTCGGCCAGACGCTGCCGAATCTTTTCGACGACGATCTCGACCTGCTCCGGTTTTGGTAAGTTCAGCAGGATGACAGTAAATTCATCCCCGCCTAGACGAGCAGCGGTATCGCTTTGCCGAACACAGGAGTGAATACGTTCTGCCGCCTTCTGTAACAAGCTGTCACCTGTTTCGTGACCGAATCGATCATTGACTTCCTTGAACAAATCGAGATCGATAAACAGTAAAGCGAGCGGCCTGCCGGCACGCTCGAACTGCGTTATATATTCCTCCAGTCGATTGAAAAAAAGGCTTCGATTGGGCAGGCCGGTTAATTCATCGTAATTGGCCTTATACCAATTATTATCTTCCGAAGCTTTGCGTTCGGTCACTTTTCGCCCTATGCAGGCAACCGCTTCTATGTTGCCCTCATTGCCCAGCACGGGTGTAAAAATATATTCGTACCATTCCTCCGTGCCAGAGCCAGGCGTATAGGGCAGTTCCTCGCAAACAGGTTTTTTGTTACGGATGGTCTGTTCAATCAGCCCTTTTAGCTCTGCGGCAACCGGCACATCCAAATCGAAGTGGTTTTTTCCCACTAATTTATCAAGCGTGAGGCCGAGCAATTCAGTCAGCGCTTTATTGGCATACAAAAATCGACCCTCCAAATCGAAGCTGCTGATCAGGTCGTGGCAAGATGTCATAATCGTCTCGAACATGCGGGAATCGTGTTCTCTTTCAGTAGAGTAACTGAGTGCAGCTTCCGTAATGGACTGGTCGATCGCTTCGTTGAAGCGGATCAGGTCGCCAAAATATATTACAGAACTTAAACGCTCGGGATTCTCCTCCAGCCACAACCGGATCACGCTGGCGCGAAGCGCACGATACTCGGCCACCATTGAGTTCAGACTGAAGCCTAACAACCGACGATATGCCCCATGAATGGTAGCCGCCGTGTCGTCTCTGTTAGGCGTCAAACTCTGACCTTTTGACTTTTCGATTTGTTCATGCACCGTCTCGGGACGAGCCAGATCGGCGGCAATCGTTCTCAGAATTTCATCGAGGTGATCGCGTAGCTGCTCCTTGTCTATATTTTGGGCTTCAGGGAGGAAGGTCTTGGCGAATACTTCCCACTCTTTGATAATTTCTTCGATATTATTGAGGATAAAGGCTGAAAGTCGCATGGCAACTCCTTAATTTACAGTTGCAAGTTAGACCCGTAATGGTTCTGCTCAGTCAACTGAAAATGGCGAGCATTTAAGAGTATCTGAACGGTGGCTTAGGATCAATAAACTGTTGATTGGATTATACGTTGGCTGTCTCTTTTTGGACTAATACCCGTCTTGGGGGCACCAGAGTGGGTTTGGCAAAAAAGCGCCCTTCTAAAGTTCTAGAAGGGCATATCGAGACGCCCCCTAGGAGGAAAGGGGCAATGGCACAGTGAATATCAATGCTTCAAGAAAATCCAGAGCTTGTGGTTAAGCATTGCATATTCTTCAACCATAATAAATCAGTGCCACTACTTACGGTTTATTGTGAGAGCGTAAGCGCGCCAGGATTTTTCGCGAAAGCTAAAATGGATCCATCCGATTTTAGCAGCGAAAAATGACCTGGCCATTAATGCCTTCGGCGGCCCGCGTTCGTCCTCCGTCCGTCACGATGCACAACTTCGCGTTGCTACGCTGTGCGCCATGACTCCCGTAATGACTTGACGCCGTGTCGGATGGCCTTGCATTTTGACTACGCTTCCGCTATCGCTACAACTTCGTCAAAACGCCCGACCGCTACGGCTACGCGGGGGTCGTCGTACGCCGCTCCACTAACGTTACGCTTCCTGTACTCCTTCTTGGTGATTGGTGGTGGATTCAATAGACTGCTGAATTTTCAGCAGTCTATAAAGATCAAAAACTTACACTTTAAATGTCCGCTCAGGTGACATTCAAAAACATCCAATTGTAGACGCGCCCACGTTTATAAATATCGGTGCAAACCGTATTTACTAAAAAAACTAATAAAACCAATTAAATAGGGACATCCTCGGTTTTAAAAACTAAGGTGTGGAGTTAATGGTGGAACTTGGGCGCACTGGCGGCCTGAAAGATGAATTGTTTGGTTACTTTGGCAAAAGTCCGAGACATTTAAGGAGTCCTTTTCAAGCTGTCTCAGAATATTGCCAATGTCATGAATGATATGGCCGAGCCAAAGATATAAGTATTTGTACATATCGAAAAAGGATTACTTAACCTTTAAGCTGTTCAATAATCATTTTTTAATTGATCATCTGCATAATAAAGCGCTCAGAAAGCGAGAATAACCATGACGACACATATTGAATTTACTTCGGAAGCATTAGAAACTTTAAAGAAGGAAAAGAATACCCATCCTGTCCCGTTAGTTCGTCGGCGCCTAGAAGCCTTGTGGCTAAAAAGCCGTGGGTTATCCAATCACAAGATTGCCTTATTGGTGGGCACTTGTGAAAGGACTTTGCGCGACTATTTTCAGTTATATCAACAAAGCGGCGTGGAGGGTTTAAAAAATCTTTACTTTTGTTTCGGTTAAAACCAATCTTTGCTGGCACGCCGTCATTTACGGCTAAACAGGTGCAATTAGTAGGCTCAAAATTGAACAATTACAAATATCACATTTACCACAACGAAGATCAATGCTCCAAGGATGACCAGATCAGGACTAAATTAACCGATGCTCAGCTCAATATTGAGTACGAGAGCATTGACATTGCATTGCATCTTTACTCGCTCTCGAAGAATTTCGATTTATCGTGCGACACTCAATATGATGAGAAAGGCGGTGTTGTAGTCGATTTAAAAAATTTCCAATCAAATGAGGAGGCTGATGCATTTATAGGACAATTTCCAGAATGGTTAAAGACGAGGATTAATACCCGATTCTGTCCAGTCATTCAAAGAGAGAAGGACCTATTTACTGAATAATTCATTCGTACCGCTTGATATAACATCAAGCGGCGAACTATTTTTTTTTCACTAGTCGCTTACATCGGCGGCATTGGATTGGCGTCCAGGAAGTTTGCGGTACAAGGCCGCTTTATGCGGTTTTTTTATTGTGCAAAATTTACCCGTCTATTATGCCGGGCTGAGTTAGACAGTTGAAAAACCGGCAGGTCGAAAACTGGAAAACGGCATCGAAATTTTGCCCAATTTACATCAAAAATCGTAAAATTTTCCAAAGTAAATTCCTATCTTATTGATAATAAATGCAAAGCCAAGCTGATTGGCGGGAAAATTGAAAGCTGTTTTCCAGGGAAGAGCTTCATGCGCGAGAACACTACGCTTCTTGAAACTTGAATGACCGTTTTCATTTACACAACTGCCATTCAAGTTAATTTGCCGTAAACAGGTTATGGCCGAACTGCGTCATTTGCGAAAGACCGAGTTCGACCCGGACGGTGACTTTTGTTGAAGATAGAGACATATGAAGAATCGTTTCGTGGCGATGCTTGTTTCTACAGGGTTAAACGCAGGCTTAGATCTCTCTCGATCCGGAGTCGGAGCCGAAGCAGCAGAATTTAATGTCCGATCGAACTTCCCAATCCGGTTAGCGCCGCTCCTATCGGACCCGCCAGTAGCGGCGCAAATATAGCCAGGATTTGCGGAATCTGCGGTATCGGTTCAGATGAGAATCCGTGTTTTTCCAGCCATTCCTCAGGCGAAGAATCAAGTGTATCCACGGGTAATTGCCGTAAATTATCTTCGGCCCGTTTGGTCAAAACCTTTGTACAGCAAATGTATACGCTTGCAATCATTAATGAGAAAACGCTACCGATAAAAGTCGTCAGCGCCAAGCTCCAATCGTTCATGGCATTAGCCAGCTTGGCATCGTCAACGAATACGATGGGCCATCTCAGCCAGGCTTGCATGTGCAGAACGCCTGCCACCAATAACGCCGCCCCGAGGTTAACTACTGTTTTCAGTTGATGAGATCGATCCGCGAGTTTCTGTAAACACTGGCGTGGATCGGCGGCAACTATCGGAGTCAAGCTTGCGGCGGCGGCCAGTGCGATCGCAAAAGGCACGATCGCCGACAGTAGGTTGACGATGTAGACCATATTCCTGATGTGAGCCAACTCCAGTGATTTGAAGAAATGGGAGTTTTGCAGGCTTTCAAAGGTGAAACGAAAGATTGCGCCGAGAGCCGTACCGTTGCCGGCCGCATAAGCCAAATGGCCGAGCCCGACACAGGACAATGCCGCCCAGAGAACAAGCGCGTGTTTGAAGCACTTAGGCGTTAGCGATCTTTGCAATACGAGTATGCTGTTTACAACAACGGCTACAGCCAAAATGTAATAGAGTAAGACGCTGCTGAGCCAAAGTATGCGTAAACGGCCTTCGACGAAAAGCTCAAGTGCTGAATGATCTTTCGCGGCATGGGCAATAGCCGCTAGTTTCGACACCAAAGCCATCGAACCGAAATCTCCCTGCTCGAGAATGACTATCGCCAGTGTATAGATCGAGATCGGTAAAGCTGCAAAGGAGAGATAATATATTTCCCTGGGTGCGCCCCATGCATGTTTCAGCTCTTTTTGGTGTTGCGTCATGCCGGTTACTCCAAGGTTTATAACGTCCCAAATAACTTAAATTTGTGAGTCGGCGATCTTTCCTAATTGAAAGCAGTTTGCCGCTGATGGAAACCTGTTTTACAAATTAGGCAGTCCGTTATTGAGAAACGCGGAGCTCTGAAATTGGCCGTGATCGATCCATGTTCGATCATGGCACCACAGCCATGGTCGTGCGTTTATTTAAGATGCCGGACTTATTCCCAGCTTAAACGGTATTCCTCAGGAAACGGGCCTGACTTATAATCAATCGAACCGGTGGCGCTGACCTTATTCCGTAGCAATACTTGCTTCACCATTTCCGGTATCATCACCATACCCACATATCGCCCCAGGCATTCATGGCTGCCGAAGCCGAAATTAAAATGGTTATACCAGTTACGGTGCGGATTAAATTCATCCGGATTTTCAAACGCGCGGGGGTCGAACATGGCCGATTGGGTTGCGGGTAGAACAATGCTGCCCGCCGGGATTTTAGTCGCGTAATCGGTACCCATGCCGACGGTATAGTCGCTGGCGGATTTGCGAAATAAATAAGGGGCAATAGGCACGAATCGAAACGCTTCCCAGACGATGCCATCAAACTCGGCCGGGTCGTCCAGCTTTGCTGCGGCTTGGGCTTTGTTTAGCCACTGGTCGTTTTGCAGTAAGTATTGGATAACTTGTGCAACGGCTTGCGATGTGGTTTCTATCGCGCCTATTAATAAACCGCCGGCATTCACGCCTAAGCGTTTTAAATCCAGATCCATCGCCTCGGGGAAATGATTCCGCAGCATGCGGGTGACGATATCATCTTTCAAGGCTTCGTGTTTTTTACCCATTACGGTTCGCAGCAGCTTGCAGAGCCCATACCACAGCGAACGAATGAGATCGGCATTTTCGAGTTTGATAGCCAGCGTACGCCGAGCCATGAGTTCGGCAATATAAATGCCGAGTAGTTTACTGACGCGGGCTTGTTGATCTTCGATGAACTGTTTTTTATCGGTGGGCATCCAATCGAAGGGTTGATTATGAAAGGTGTTGTATTGATTCCAATAAGACCACTCGATTAAATCTTTTTTATCAACTCCGGTTAATCCGAAATAGTCCTGCACCAACCCGGCAGGCACCATTCGGCAAAATTCGTTGACAATTTCAATGCTGCCATTGGCCGAGTCCAAAATGTCTTTGCCCAGTTTTGCAATCATTTTACGCACATCGGGTAGATCCTCCCGGTTCAACAGGCTTTGCATCATGGCTTTCTCGCGGTAATGCAAGGCATCGTCATCGTGTGCCATTAAATAGATTCCGTTGCCCATTTTGGGTAAGTAGAGTGGAAAACGGCATCTAAATTTTGCCGCTTTTACAACGAAAGAGCGTTTAAATTTTCCAAAAGATAAACTATATGATGTTGATATTATTACGTACGTCAATTGTTTGACTGGGAAATTTAACGTTGATCAGTGGTAAAAATTGAAAGCCATTTTCCAGTCTAGGAAGCCTTCTATATCCTGGATGGATTTACAAGGTGGGCAGAAAAACACTGCCCACCTTGGGCTTCCGATTAACCGTTCAATATGACATCGGCGGCTTTTTCGCCGACTATATAAATCGATGATACGATAAAAAAACCGGGAATTTTCGTAAATACCGAGGCGTCAACGACGCGCAGGTTCTGTATGCCGCGGACACGGAACTGACTGTCCAGCACCGCCATCGGATCGTTGTCGGCACCGATCGGGCAGGTGCAGGAGGCATGATGGCCCCAGGCATTGTAGCGGACGAAATCGCGTAATTGCTCGTCGGTCTGCACTCCCTTACCCGGCTTGACTTCTTCGGCCAGGATGCCTTGTTCGAACAGCGGTTTGGCAATGCTGCGCACGAATTTGATACCTTCAACAACCGAGTCGAGATCTTGGCCAGCGGTGTCGTTGCCTTCTTCGAAATAGCGGAAGTTGATATAAGGCCGTTCTTGAGGATCATTGGAGACCAGTCTGACTTCGCCGGCGCGGTTAACCGTATGCGCCTTCAGCACGGCCCAGGTCAGGTAGCTATGGTCATCCTTGATGAGTTTGGAATAGCCTGGGAAATAGCCGCCGAAATTGCCGAGCAAGGCAAAACAGAACAAATCGGGAAGCGGACGTTCTGTGACTGAGCGCTTGATCACCGCCAACACCGCGCCGTTTGTCGTATAAACACCTTTATTTTCGTTCTTCCACTCATTATATTGCGGATCGCCAGCCGAATAAGTGGCGTCTTTCAAGACTTCCCAGTCTTGCGTCATTTTATTTGTGACGCCGACTTCATAACGGTCCTGTAGATTGGTGCCGACGCCGGGCAGGTGATATTTGACTGGGATGCCGTGTTTTTGCAGTTCTTCCTTCGGGCCGATGCCGGACAGCATCAACAGTTGCGGCGTATTGTAGGCGCCGCCGGACAAGATCACTTCTTTAGATGCATGGGCGGTGCGGAGTTCGCCGGGCTTGTTGCTCGGATTTGCATGTGCCTTGTAGAGTTTTGCGCCTTTTTGGTATTCGACGCCGACCGCTCGGTTGTCGTCGAGAATCACCTTGGTAACCAGAGCATCCAGTTCGATCGTCAAATTGCTGGGATACTTCTGCTGCACCTCAAGCAAGCGTTCGCGGGTGCTGTGGCGACTGCCTTTTTTGGTGGCCAGCGGCGGATAACGAAGGCCTGTGGCGTTTTCCTTGACCAGACGCCAGTCATTCGGGTCAGCCAGTCCTTTAAATAGCCATTTTAGTCTGTCGAAATGGTCCGGCAAACTTTCTGCTGCTTTGACCGCAGAATCGAGTATGGCTTGTACGAGGTTTTTATCTTTCGCTAACGCCTCAAGCGGCAGCGCGGCTTCGGTCTGGAACCAGCCTTTGAATCCATGTCGGGAAGGATTGATACCGAGCCAATTGGCGAGTTTGCGAAGCGTCGGTCGGTGCTCGCAATTTTCCATTAATTCGAAATATTTTCGCATATTATCGGCCTTCCAGGAGGCATCGCCGGTGATTTCGGCGACATCATCCCAGTCGGCATTGTGCGGATAGACGGTGATCATTGCGTTGTGCGCGGTGCAGCCGCCGAGGCAGCCGGCGCGCGGGTACAGCACGCCTTTCTCTTTTGGGGTATATTGGGGGTCCTGGGCCTGAATCGATTCGGTTTCATAATGGCGTACGAAAAAATCCCAGCGCATGGCGTCGTTTTCGGTCGAAAACGGATGGAAAACCGGCACATCGTAATCGTCGGGCAGGCGTTTTTCACCGGGGAAGGCCAGATCGTCGCCCTGGAGTTGTTTCGGGTCGCCGCCAGCTTCCAATACCAACACTTTCTTGCCGCGCTCGGCAAGACGTGCGGCCACCGTGCCGCCGCCCGCGCCCGAGCCGACGACGATATATTCGTAAGTTTCATTCGATACTGTCATGGTTGTTTCCTGTTCTGATCAAAATAAGGGAAAGCCGCCTTAATCCTGGATCAAGGAGGCTCCACCGTGACTCTGTAAGTGATAATGGTGCTGAGGGGCAGCGCATGCTGCCCCATTCGAAGAACGAAGATTTAAAATGTCTTCAGAAATTCGATCAGCGCTTTCTTATCGGCATCGCTCAGGCCCGGTTCTTTATCGGCTTCCTTAAAATATTCGGTGCCGAAATAATGGCCGCGATTGACAATGTAATCAGGACATTTACTGGCTTTGACCAAAGGGTCGGCTAAGTTCGCGAAGACCTTCGCGGCTTCTTCGTCGGTCGCATTACTCGGCAATTTCTTTAAGTCGAATTTGATCTGGGTAAACAGGTCCGCCAATTGGAGAATGTGTTTCGCTTCGTCTTTGAAACTGTCGCGCTTGTCAAGATCGATGTTGGTCAGCAGATTGACCGGCGTGCCTTTCGGAATCGGGCCGAGTTCCAGCCCTTGTTCGCCGGCGAATTTGCCGCCGTCGATCTTGTTGGCCACCTTCCATAGAAATTCAGGCAGGAAGTTTTTCGGCACCCGCAGATAACTGGTCGCAAAGGTTCTATCGATCCAGCCCGGCAGCATTTTGCCGTTCGCGGTTTGGTACTGGATATTGCCTTTGCGTTTTTCCGGCCACAGCAATTGTTCAATGGAATTATCGAACGATTGCAGTCTGTCTGCGACTGCAGGGCTCGGATTGAATTCGCCCAGCGCGTTGTTCAGGAAGTACGGCGCGGTCGACCAGACACTGACCAGAGAGGCCGGCCGGGTAAAGCCGCGGCCGCCGCCCGGCATGTCGTACTCCCAAGGCTTGCCGGTCATCGGATGATGCACGGTGAATTTGCCGACCGACGGCAAATTCTTGTAGGACTGCGACGTAAAGTCGTTCCAGATGTTGCCTTCGAGCCCGTTGGTCGCCAGCGGACTGCAGGCGTTGGTTTCGAGCAGCGTGACCGGGATGCGCAGGTCGGTGGACAGGAAGTTGTCCTGCAGGAAGTCATCCTTCTTGACGATCTCGTAGATCGCTTTCCTGAACTCGTCCGTTTGCGTCCAGCGCCAATAATTACCCCAGTGGTTCAGGTAATCCTTGCCGACACCGCCGTTCGGGAAGAAGCTATAGGCTTTTTCGGGCAGTTTGCTGGAGTGGCATCGCGCGCAGCGTTCGCCGAAGACTTCCTTGCCGCGGGTCAGTACCGCTGTGTCTGTGGTCAGGTGCTGGTCACCGCCGGGGGCGCTTTTCAGCAAGTCGGGACGGGTCGCGGCGACAAAGAACAGCGCCAAATCGGGCGTTTGCGCTTCATTGGCCTGCCAGTAGGTCGAGTTTTTTCGCGACTGCTTGATCGAAATCGGCGTGATGGGCTTGCCGCCGATCAACGGATTGAAATGCGTCAGCCAGTCTTCGCTGAACAGGCCGATGTTGATGAAGACGCGGTTCAGCGCACCCAGCGCGCCGACCGAATCGGCGCCGTCCTTCAAGACGCGCGGTGTAAATACGGTATCAGGCGCCTTATACAACTCGGTCAACGGCCCGGATTTAAAGTAATCATTGAATTGCCGGTTATTCAGGCCGCCGCCGCCAAGTTTTTCCTGGCCGAATTTTTGCGCATTCAGCAAGCGCGGCACCAAATTATAGACCGCGTTCATCGTGCGAGGGTTATTGATGTAGTCGCTCGAAATCAGCGAGGTGTCCAGCGCGCCCGGACGCGAGGTGGCGAACAGTTGGAACGGGAACGCGGACGGATCGGCTTCCCAGGAGAAGATCCGGTCGATCCAGAAATATTGTGCACCTGGATTGGAATTCAGGTTTTCCCATTTCGGATTTTCTGGGTCGGCAGGCGGATTGGCAGGGTTCGGACCGACGTGGCAAAAGCCGCAAGACATCCCGACGCGGTAAGGACGGATCAAATTCTTGCTGTTGTAATAGCTCGGATCGGTGTAGTACCGTTCCGGATCCCAATTTTTTTCGGCCTTTTCATCGAAATCGGGGTTGGGGAATAGACGCAGGCCGACGATGCCGGTCGCATAGCCGTAGTAGGAGCCGGCCGGAATATTTTTTCCGCGTGCGCCGTATTTGACGCCGGGATATCCGGTTTTGGTTTTGGTTTTGGTTTCGTTTTCGAAGGGATCGGGCGCGCAATCTTTGGAGCGCACGTCGAGCCAGAGTCCGTAGCGGTCTTTGCGTGGCCCGGTGCCTTTTTCAAAGCAAGGTTCGTTGACCAGACCCAGGTAGCTCCAGCGGTTGCTGCGGCTGAATTTGAGGCTGGGGTGGTTCGACAAGGTTTTTAGAAAATCGAGGCTGCCGAGGCTGCGATAACTGATCGTGTCCCACAAGCGATCATTGCCCGCAGTCCAGACGATCCAGTTGTTGCGACCGGTCGCGACCCTCTTGACCGCCTGTTCAGGCGTAATGTCGGCCACGAACGGAGCCAACATCTTGGCCAGTTCCTCGGGATTTTTGGTGACGCCGTAGTCCATGTCGCGGAAATAATCTTCGTCCGCGCCTTTCAAGCTGGCGGCGTCGCGTTTCACGCACATCGCTTCATCGATTATCTCGCCTTGTTGGTTTTTACACGCATTGCTACTAAAAAATGTCGCCATACCCGCGCTGCTGTAGCCGGTCAGGCTTAGAAAACCGGCTCCTGTCAGGATCAGCGTAAGGGCAGATTTTTTCATTTTCATATTTATTCTCCCTAGTTAAATTGAAAATCATGCAAAGGGTTTACACTTTAATAAATAGCGATGCAGTGTCGTTAACCTCCATTAATAAAGTGATTTTTATTAAATAAGTACGCGTTCAATCCTCAAGTTATTGAACACGTACTGTCGATTCCGGAGGAACTACAGCGAAAACCTGTTCACCGATCCATGCTCCCAGCTTGCGATAACTTTCCCATTGCGCTTCGTCGAAAAACTGATCCGCCGTGGTTTGCTGTGGAAAATCCGGGTTCATCGCATGATAGTTAAAGATGTCCTTGGGCTCGTCGCCTCTGATGACCGCCTTGATATAAATCAGTGTTGATGGATCGACGGAGCCGGGATATTTCACCCTGGCAATGGCCGCGCAGGCGCTCGAATAGCCGTTGGCCGCCTTCCTCCGTAAATCTTCGCAGGTACCAAATAGATCTGAATGCGCCGACAACTTCTGCTTCAACTCGTCGCGCGTGAGGAATTCGATCTCGGCCCCGAAATCAATCCGTGCTTTTCGCACCAAGTTTCCCATGCCCTCGAAAACATAATCCGGGTCGGCTTCGGCATCTATCACGTAGATAATAGGCACTTTTCTGCGAATGAGTTCGTAAGCCCCCATGTTCTCGAAATGACCACCATCCGAAATATTCCACAAATCCTTGGCGGGTCCGTAAAATCGGTCTAGATACTCATTCAAAAGATAGCTTTGAGTGGGAAACAGCCATGCAAAGAATTTCGCGAGCTTTGAAAGTGCGGTATTCCGATCGCCATCCTTGAGCCAGCCTCCGGCATCCCACCAATAGCCCAACCGCAGATTGAAATAACCGGCTAATAAGCTAATACCAATGCTAGACTGGCTGCCCATTCCTGTCGATAAAGCCGCGCCCGAAATGGCCGTCCATTGGGCCAGAGAAAGGTCGTCGCAGGGGACAGCAGGATCGGTGCTATCATTCTGTTCTCGTTTTAGGTATATCTTATCTTCTTTTTTGAAGCCGTTGCCCGTATGGCCAAGGCAAATGCCGGCCGGCCCAATAGAGAGCCCGAATCCTTTACGGTCCTGCTGCTGTACCTGAGATTGTCCGCCTATGGTTTCGTTGACCGTGACATTGATGATATGTAACGGCGCGCCCTTATCCTTCATCGCGGCGTAATAATCGTTCATCGAAATATCGTCATCGAGTATGACATCAATAACTGCAGTATTGCTTGGATCTCCGGTATGCCGATTCGGATTGGAGGCTCCGAGGTAGGCGCGTGCCAAGCGTGAGCTGTATAAAGTGTGCAGGGATGAGCGATTGAGGAATGACCAATTCCTACCGAATATCCATGAGAAAGAAAATATCATGATGAGAAGTTTCCAACCGTAGGCTTCGTTCACCTTCGAGTTGAAAGAGCCGTCGCAAAAGGACTGCCGAAGCGGAAACTGCCATAACAACGGGTAGCTCAAGGCATCCACACTCACCACTAATGTCCCGATCAGGATCACGGCGGCAATCCAGGCCAACCACGTCAAGGGCAGCGTGTATTTTTTCTCCCTGTTCTTTGGCGTCAACCATGCCGCAATCCGATCGATGAACATCGTGATGACGCCGCTGACTCCGATGATCGCCGAGGAAAAGTACGCAATACTGCCCTTAAAGCCGTACATCTGAATATTGAAGTACAGGCTTTTTGCGAGGCAATCGAGAAAAAACAAAGCAAATAACGCGATGGACGAAACAAGGCCGACTTTTAGCGCCGAGGTCAACCAGTGACGCGCATGGTCATCCTGAAAGATATTGATCTGATCGGTATCGGTATCGGAGCTTTCCGCGTTCAAGGTGGCGAAGGTCAAATATGCCCATGTGAAAACCGTTACTGCTAGGAAAATTTTCGTTCCATCGGTGTTGTATTCATTAGATATGAATACGCCATACCCGGCGAGAGCCGTTGCCAATATCAATCCCACGATGGGTGATATCCACAGCAGTCCTTGCCGTTGGGATAAGCGTTTGGTAAAGCTTTCCAGCTTGCTTAGAGCCTCGCCTTTGGAAATACACCAATAAGCCCAGCCAGGCGGAATGGTCATAAACAATAATGTCGTTAGTGGCAAGAACCACAGTCCGCTTTGCCACCAGTGGGCGTCGGAGCCCGGAACTTGAACTCTGAAAACTGGCCATTTCGGCGAGTTATATGCCAGTTCGATGAAATGAACCAATGTAAACAGCAACAGCAGAAAACTGGCCATGACCACGATGGCTGCAATCCAGTTCCTCAGCATCATGCTGGTGGCCAATAACAAATCGCCACCGCCGTTGGGTGAAAGATAACGCCCATTCTCACGGAGCCAGACTATCTCTTCGAGAGTGGAGGATTTATTTTGTGTGTAAAGCTTACTGGAGATGTTTGTCTGATCGACATTCTTCCTTGTGAACAATCGTCCAATGAAAGCGCCGAAATAACCACCGCCAGAGACGGTCGAGATATAGTCGATATATTTGATTCTGTCGTGCTTGGCTAGGGCTTGGAAAATGCCCAAACAGAACGTCGCACTGCGGATGCCCCCGCCGGATAGAGCAAAGCCTATCTTCTCGCTTTGCTGTCCACCGTACAATTTTCTTCTATCGTCGATCAATTTATCTTCGACTTTCAACAGTTCTTCTTCGAAGTTGTTTGTCTTTCTCCACATGGGTACACACTCCTCATTTATAACAAAGGCTTAGTATTTTTGTGCTACGGCTGCTGCGCATAGCATTCGATACGCGAATTAGGAGGTGAAAAAGGCCACATACGGACTGTTTCAGCGTTCCAGATACTCAGTTTCTATTTTCGCTGTCCGATATTGCTGCAAACCGCCGGGTCGATGGCAGTGATTGTCTGCTTGACACCATCGACGCTGAATGATGTTGTTCCGTAATACATGATCAAGCCGCAATCATAGGGCCCGACTGGGCAATCAGTCAGGTCTATTGGAGAAAACTGCCCTATTCTGCCCGTCGCAATATTGGCGTTGTTCACAGTGATGAAGTTATTGCGATCGGGCCTCTTGTGCTCGTGGATCAGACCCAGCTCGTGCATGATCACGCCAGCCGCCGCATTCGGGTTATAGCTGATGGACTGCTGTCCTCCTTGTCGTCCGATAGGACTTGAGCAGGCCGCGGCATCCGCGCTTTTGGTGATAAAGATGAAGTCAGTATCCGTGATAACAAAAGGAAAGAACTTGATAATTGATATTGTGTTCCACCCGTTGATGGCTAACAGCACCTGCAGGCGTTCGGCCGACCCAACCGGAAATACGGTCGCATCAATCTGAAATGGGATGATGCCATTTAGCCATTGGTTTGTGGAAGTAGCTTTGATCGCGAATCCCATAACATTTCCCCAAGTCTTTTTTTGAGAATATAAAGCATGACAAATATTTTTATCAATACGTAGTTATACGAAGACCGTAAGGATTCATGCAGAAATAGGCAATAGCGGCCCAGACTAATTCTATTTAAACTTGGCTTTTCTCCGACGTAATAAACGCTTCGAATTGGGAAATAGTGAACGGTGATTAACAGGTTGAATATCACCGTTTTAGACAAAGCGGTCTCGCCTCATTTACTATTGATAATGGATTTTATCAATAGTAAATGACCGGAATGCAGGGCTACCTCATTAAAAATAGCTATCAACCCAGCCGAATTTAGGATAATGACAAAATAAACAACCCTCAAGGAACCGGAAGAAATGGATTTTTTAGATATTTTTGGACAGCTCGACGATCCCCGCATTGATCGGAAAAAGCTGCACCCCATGCCCGAAATATTGCTATTGACGTTATGTGCCGTTATTTGTGGGGCAGAAAGTTGGGATGATATAGAGATGTTTGACAAGTCAACGTTGGCGTTTTTACGCCAGTATCTGCCGTATGAGTACGGGATACCGAGCGATGACAGGGTGCGACGGTTTTTCCGCGCCATTGATACGACACAGTTCCCGCATCTGTTTGTGGAATGGATTCGGGCCTGGCTGAGTCCTGAAGTGGCGGGTAAAGTGGTGGCCATTGATGGTAAAACGCTACGTGGCAGCCATGATGGGGGGCAATCGCCAATACATTGGGTATCAGCCTTTGCCAGCGAAGCGGGGATCGTCCTGGGCCAGATTAAAACCCGTGAAAAACCAATGAAATCACCGCTATTCCTGAGCTATTGAAGTGGTTGGATGTGCGCGGCGCTATCGTGACCATTGATGCCATGGGCTGCCAAAAAGCCATTGCCGAGAACATCATCGATAAAGGCGGCGATTACCTGTTGCGCTTAAAGGTAACCCAAGCCGCCTGCACCATGATGTACGTCTGCATTTTGAACAGCCCGTCCCCGCGTCGCTTGCCCGGATGAGCCGCACTGAAAGCGTTGATAAAGGCCACGGACGCATTGAAGTCCGGCAGTACCGGTTGAGTACCGATATTGACTGGCTTAGGGAGCTTCACCCTGAGTGGAAAAATCTCGGCAGCATTGTCGCGATTGATAGTGAGCGGCTCATCGGCGATACGACGACATGAGAAACCCGTTATTTTATCAGCAGTTCGTTGGCCTCGGCGCCGCAGATGCTGGCCGCCGTGCGTTTGCACTGGGGTATCGAAAACCAGTTACATTGGGTGTTGGATATGTCTTTTGGTGAAGATCAAAGCCGTATACGCAAAGACAATGCCCCAACCAAAGTCGCTATTATCCGTCATGCGGTGTTGAATATGATGCGACAGGCCCAGAAGAAACGGGTGTCCATCAAGCGTATGCGCAAAGCGGCTGGTTGGGATGACTCCGTCTTAACACGCATTTTGGATCAGGTTTTTTAATGAAGTAGCCCTGGACAATGACCCTGCCGATATTGGCAGCACGCCTGAACCCGATGGTTCGGGGGTGGGTCACGTACTACGGGGCATTTTATCCGGAACCGTTAAAGCGCTTTCTGGTCAGAATAGATTTGAGGCTAGGTCCGCTGGGCAAGGAACAAGTACAAACGCCTTAGAGGACATAAACGGCAAGCTTGGGTTTGGCTTAAGCGCTGTCGGGAAAGCCTGCCAAGGTTGTTTGTGCATTGGGATTTTGTATAATCGAAGGGCGATGAATAAGAAGAGCCGTATGAGGCGAGAGTCTCACGTACGGTTCTGTGAGCGCCTGAGGGGAAGTTCCCGCGGGCGACTCGACCCGAACACTTTTTTGCAATTCCTGATGAACCTTTAACAAGTCAGGCGGCACGAGATCTCTGGCTGATGACTTGTGCTGTGCAGGAAACAATAACCGCTCTAACTCAGGCATCAGTTAAGGTATCAGGCAAGGGCCAGAATAAACCCGCTTCCTCGGCACGACTCACATAGTTGACCACTGCAGGTCTTGATATATTGCAACTTTGAGCAATTTTTCGATCGCTCAAATCATTGGCCCATTTCAGGCGCAACACTTCTTTTATTTTTCGTATAGATAACCTATTTGCTGGCATCTGCTTTCTCTAAATGATGAAAAGAGGCAGCAGAGTATCGTTTAGTTGTCCCGCGTCAAAAAACGCTAAAACATCACCACCAGAGGGCGCAGCATTTACCGGAATCAGTAGCAGCATTCGGCTGGAATTAGTGGTAGCTTTGAATCGGAATACGCAGGCTGCCAAACGACACGATAAATCACTATTAATCGGCGACTGTTTTTACCGGTAAACAGGGTCAAGATTGACTATGTCGAATTGAGCGGGTATTGCTTTTTAATATTTATCTGTGGGTGAGCGGGGAAAATGGACGCTGATTAACCGTCTTGTACGAACGCTTGAATTATTAAATTGTGTCCGTAAGGCTGCCAAACTTCAACGCATACTGGCGGGTAAATTCGGCCCCAAAAAAAAAAGATCTGGGCAGAGTAATAAACCCAAAGTAACAAGGCAATCACTGAGCCTGCCGCACCAAAACTTGAAGCTATGCTGCTGTTACCCAAGTAAACGCCAATGCCGTATTTGCCCAAACTGAACAAAAGCGCCGTAAACACAGCACCGAACCAGGCATCTTTCCAAGTCAGCGGCGCCTCCGGCAGCATTTTATAGATGACCGCAAATAGACTGGCTGTGACCCCAAACATAATCAGCGACGTCAAAGGAGATAGCACCAGTGCGGCCAAATTCCAGAGTCCGCTAAGAACATACTGTTGAATCAACGCTAAAGCCGCGCTGAAAATCAGCGAAACCAATAACAAAAAGGCTAAAACCAATACTAAGCCAAAACACAAAATCCGGGTTCTTAATATTACACCGAGAGAAGAGGCTTGAGGTTTATTCACCCCCCACATTTCATCAAGGCTGTCCTTTAATTCAACAAAGACGCTGGTAGTTCCGAGCACAAGTATAAGCGTGGCAATGACCGAAGCAGTAACTCTGGAATCCGGGTTGCGGGCGGCGGCGAGTAGGGCGTTGATAGCTTGGGCACCATTAGGACCTACTAACATTTGTATCTGCGCAATAATTTGTCCTTGAGCGGCCTCTGCGCCAAAAAAATAGCCGGCCACAGCAATTGCCAGAATCAAAATGGGGGTCATGGAAAACAAGGTATAAAAAGCTACAGCCGCACCTTTACTGGCAGCGCGATGAGCCAGCCAAGCATTTATTGATGGGGATAGCAGTGCGTATCCACATTGCAGATTCTCGGTGACTGCTGAAACAACCTGTTTTAAAGTAAGTTCTTTAAAGAAATGTATTAATTTCATCACTAATGACTATGAGTTTTATGCTTGGCATGAAATGAAACAGCCGGGTCTGGCTGTCAGAAAAACGACATATAATTAATAATAATTCAGAATGACTGTCAACGTCGGTACGGTTGCCCACATAAATTACTTTTTTAATGCAAGGTAGAGAGAAATTTCTCCTGATTTGTTAACGTTTCAACTTGTCCCACTCGATCAAGAGAGTTGATGCCGGATACAAGCTCACACGTTTGAATTGTTAGCGGTGGCGAAAGACCTCGAAAAACTGTAATGGCCAACTAAAACAGGACACTTTTTTAAGTGGTCTTCTTGTAGAATTCCCGCTCAAATTCTAGAGGAGATTGGTAGCTTAATTTTGAGTGCGCGCGTTTGTCATTATAAAAGCTAAATAGTCAATAATACTCAGCTTTCCGCGAGTTATAAATTTTTCTGTTGTAACTGCTTTATTCTGCTAACAGCGTAGCAATAGCAGACTTGGCATTACACTGTGCTATTGCTTCTGCTAGCTGCAATTCATTCAATTTATGTTTGATCGCTTCAATGCCGTTGAAGTCAAATACTTGATAATCCTTTTTGGCAAAGGTAACGATTTGGCACTTCTTGAATGGCATATTTTCAAACGGCATTTTTGTCGAATCCAGATTCAATGGTGCAGTCTCTTCCAAACTGGGAGCATAAATCAAAAATTCACCTTTCATCGCGAGTACAGCACGATACTGATTGACAGTAGTTAAATATAAATAACCTACTTCAACCTCTTTTTCTTTTAATCTCATCTTGTTCAATTCCTTGATTTATTTCATTCCAATTGAGCATCTGCGGAGCCTTTATTCACTCAACGGACGATTAAGTTCAGTGCGCCATGTATCTGGATCTGGGCTGGACATAGGGCCTGTTAGATAGCGTTCCCATAGGCTTTCTTGCACATTAAGCGCCTCGGCTTCAATCCATTTGCAAAACTCACCCCAGGCTGCACCAAGCCCTTCATATCCACCTTGATAAATAGTGCGGACGACTTTTACGGCGGGCAACTTGCTCATTTTAACGCGACCGGTAGCAGTGATTGGCTGACTAACAGGGAAACCCACCTCGAAATCAAAAATGTCGGTTGGTCTTTTCTGGTGGTAAGAAAAGCACGGTCCGGTGATGGTGGCTTCTTGGGTGGTAATGGTGGATATTATTTCAGCAATAGCCGGTCCCATGACATTGCTGATTTCAGCACGGGAAACGGTAAGATGAATGACAGCGGTTAACTATTCTTCTGTTTGAATGAATTGCGGTGTATCAATCATATATAACCTCCAAAGGTAATTATCAAGCATCGTGCCATCAAGTAAATTGACTGGCAAGCTTAAACTTCAGTTCATGGTCGACTGCGGTCGGTCACGGAAGCCAGTGATAGTTTACGATCGTACATCACTGGTGGCTTTGCCGGTCGACATGCGTAATTAGCTCGCTACCAGCGCCAAGTTACTTAGATAGTCGTTTTTCCTGGCTAAATATTCATTGACAAATGCCTGCATCGGCTCAGCTTCATAGCCACTCGGTACACTGATCGCTAGTTTTTTAAAGCCTGTGCCAACCACATCTTCACCTGCCTTAAGCTGAAAGTGTAAAAAAGCCGAAGCGCGTTTGCCGTTGACTTCGATCTTCGGTTCCAGCATTTCCACGGACGCTTGCTTAAAATCAAGATGATCAAATGACAGGGTCATGCTTTCGTAAATGACCAATGGCCGATTTATGTTGAACATAACATTTTCCTGGGCTAATAACGGCACCAGCACATAGGGAAAATTTTGCCCTGAAAAAGCTACATAATCGCGAATAAAGCTTTCAATCAATACTGAATCACGACTAATGTCTCCTGAACGTTCGATCTGCAAATAGGTTTTCCCCTGATTGTCGTTCACATCAATCAGCTCGGCATCAGTGTCGGGAAAGTTCAATAATACGTCATGTCCGACCATGCCGGAAAAGATAAAGTGCATATTTTGGCTAAGGCCATATTTCTCCAATGCCATTGAAAACAACAAATCGCCTGGTACGCAAAAACGTTTGGCGTCAACATCGTGTAAAGGGTTGAAATCATGTGCCACTTCTTTGGCAAACATACTGGCTTGTTCCGCGACAATACTGGCACTGCCATCATGAATGCTATAAAAATCTTTTAAAAACATATTGTTATTTACTAATGTCGGTGAAAGGAATAATTCTACGTCAGTAAGTGCTCATGTCCGGTTTCATTAACCAGTTCGCAAAGAATCTGTAGGGAGCTGCATCATATCCTCCTAATCAAATTCAAACAATTCTACTGCTTTTAGATGAGTGTAATTGAAAAGCTGCATACGGCTGATATGATGAGAGACAGCTATTATCGAATAGCAGATGCTCAAAACTTAATTGAAAGAATCAAAAATGTTTTATGTTACGGAATCTTATACATTCGAAGATATTATAAAAAAATCACGGTTTATCAGTGTAATTTTTCCTTGCACCAGCGATCAAGTTGTTTTGCATCAATTAAAAAAGTTACAAGCCGAGCATCCACACGCCAATCATATTGCCTTTGCCTACCGTATAAAAACCAATGAAGGCATTATTTATCGGTTTCATGATGCAGGTGAGCCTACAGGTACCGCAGGAAAACCGATTTTTCAATACATTGAAGGTAAAAACATCATTAATGCACTCATTGTAGTGATCCGTTATTTTGGTGGAGTGAAGCTGGGGGCAGGTGGGCTTAACAGAGCTTATGGTCATATGGCGAAACAGGTGATTGATACATCGACATTACAACCTTATATAGAAATGACAACACTTCATTTCACGCTTGATTATGAAAAATTTCAGTCTTTTGATTACGCATTGAAAAAAGTTAATGGACAAATTATTGAACAAGTCTTTGCAGGACAAATTCATCTAACCGTTACACTGCCTGTTGAAAAGCAATGGGACTTGGAGAGCCAATTTGCTCCTGTATAACCTGCTGCATGAATAAGAAACTTGATGCCACAGTTATGATCAATGATAGACAATATGTAATTCAAGAAGACAGTAGAGAACCAGAGAGTACAAATAAAAAAGTCCTCGATCAGATCAGAGCCCTCTAGAATTCATAGTGTTTAGGGGCGGAATCGAATATTCCCAACCGGATCCCCAAAGACCATTAGTGAACATCCGGTTACGACACTGAACGGTCTTTCACTATTTGCTACCTCAACGACCGGTTTTCGCTGCTTTGCAGACACTAGACATCTTTCCTAAATAATCGATATGGCACCCCTCTTTATGGGGTTAAAATAACACCCATACTTCTGAAAATACGGATCGTCATGACACCTTATGCCCAATTACCCACGAACAATCCTGAAGAATTCATGCGGACTGTCGGACTGTCACATGAAGATTTTCAGCATCTTAACGAGAGGTTATCGCATTAC
>Ga0208270_100122_pt1 | contig 46909 bp, 35 predicted proteins | sample LakWasM109_LOW13_2_FD_183925 | JGI IMG/M metagenome (GOLD analysis project Ga0208270, IMG submission 183925) | Freshwater sediment methanotrophic microbial communities from Lake Washington under simulated oxygen tension - Sediment Metagenome... | ecosystem: Environmental > Aquatic > Freshwater >...
TAGGATCCAAACTACCTAAAACCTCCGGAATCTTTGTCGTTAAATCAAAGGTCTCATACCCTACCGCTCCCGTATAATCACACTTCACATAATCCGAAGGAGGAAGAACTACAGGGGTAGAATTTGCAATTAACAGAAGTTGAACCACCTCAAAACAAGAGGTCGTTAAGGATTCAACACGTACATAAATAGGTTGTGTCCAAGGAAGGATACTAAAATAATTATTAGGGTTTGGAATAGGAGAACCATCCACAGTAGCATCTGTGAGCGTTTCGTGAAAAGTTACATTATAAAATGTTCCTCCGGTGATTGAGTTGATTGCTTGTGTCAAATTAAAATTAGCAAACCCATCATTATTAGGGTCACAAACTTGCAATGCCGGCGGATTAGGATTCACAACGACATCATTGGCAACAGAATTCATAACAAAATTTACAGGATTCGAAAGACAGTTTACCGGTATTTGATGGGCAACAATGTCATGATTTCCTGAAACTAAATTATTGAAAAAAGGACTCGATTGGTATGGCAATCCATCCAAAGAATATTCATAATCAATACCGACAGGAGTCAAAACTGTAACCGAATTAGAATTACAAGATTCAATAATATTTAATGTTGGTGTAACTAACGGCACCACATCAATCTGAAGCGTAGTTGTATTGGCACACTCCCCCGCATTGGGTGCAAAAGTATAAGTAGTTGTCGCAGTATTATTTAAAGCCGGTGTCCATGAACCCGTTATTCCATTGTTAGAAGTTGTTGGTAAAGGAGACAAAGGAGCTCCGGAACATATTGGTGCAACAGCGTTAAAAGTTGGTGTTACTTTTGGAAGAATCGTTATGGTTACTGTCTGATTGGTAGCACACTGTCCGGCAGTTGGCGTAAAGGTGTAAGTTGTAGTGGTTGTATTATTTAAAGCCGGAGACCAAGTTCCTGTTATACCATTATTGGAAGTAGTTGGTAAAGGCGATAAAACAGTTCCGGTACATACAGGAGCTACAGCAGTAAAGATTGGCGTTACATTAGGATTGACCGTTATGGATAAAGTTGCAGTGGTTGCACATTGCCCAGCTGTTGGTGTAAAAGTATATAGCGTTGTGGCTGTATTATTCAAAGCGGGTGACCATGTTCCGGTTATACCATTATTGGACGTAGTTGGCAAAGGAGCCAAAGCTTGTCCGGAACAAATGGGTGCTACAGCAGTAAAGGTTGGCGTAACATTTGGATTGACTGTTATGGATAACGTCGTAGTTACTGCACATTGCCCGGCTGTAGGTGTAAAGGTATATACTGTTGTAGCGGTATTATTCAAAGCGGGTGACCACGTTCCGGTAATACCATTGTTTGATGTAGTAGGTAATGGAGACAAAGGAGCTCCGGAACAAATTGGTCCAACTGCAGTAAATGTTGGCGTAACATTTGGATTGACAGTTATGGTTAAAGTCGCTGTGGTCGCACATTGCCCGGCTGTAGGCGTGAAAGTATATAATGTTGTAGCAGTATTATTCAAAGCGGGTGACCACGTTCCGGTTATACCATTATTGGACGTAGTTGGCAAAGGAGCCAAAGCTTGTCCGGAACAAATGGGTGCTACAGCAGTGAATGTTGGCGTAACATTTGGATTGACAGTTATGGATAAAGTTGCAGTGGTTGCACATTGCCCGGCTGTTGGTGTAAAAGTATATAGTGTTGTAGCTGTATTATTCAAAGCGGGTGACCATGTTCCGGTTATTCCATTAGTAGAAGTTGTTGGCAAAGGAGCCAAAGCTTGTCCGGAACAAATGGGTGCTACAGCAGTGAATGTTGGTGTAACATTTGGATTAATAACAATGGTCATCGTAGTTACAGAAGCACATTGACCTAAATTTGGCATAAACGTATAAGTAGTCGTAGTAGTATTATCCAAAGCTGGTGACCAAGTTCCTACCTTTCCATTGGCAGAAGTCGTTGGCAAAACCGGTATCGCCTGACCCGAACAATAGGGTCCAACTTGAACAAAAGAAGGAACCGTAGTAGAAGCTGAAAGTGTCGGAGCACAAACGCCATTCCATGTTAATGTAAAACTAACGGTTTGACCTTGCGCCACATTTGGAACCCAAAAATTGGATGGTGAAATCCAAACTCCTGAAACAGAAGGTCCTCCATCAATAGAATAAGTATACGTATAATCGGTTTGTCCTATGTTATTAAAATCAAAATTGACCGAATTCGGATGATTAATAGGATCACTTATCGGATTACAAAATAGTTGTGGAGGTCCTGATGGTGCTGTATTGGTTACAGTAACCGTTATCATTGCTCTTGGTCCTTCGCAACCACCAACGGTCTGACTTACATAGTAATTCACGGATCCTAGAGTTGTTGTAGATGGGGTTGGTGCAGTAGCAGAGGCTACTCCTCCAACGGCATTGGTTCCGTACCAATTTAAGGTTCCTCCGGCACTTGGTGTTGCTGTCAATGGAACAGCTACAGCATTTTGGCAATAAGTAACCGGTGAAGTTACTGTTGGCGCTGCTGCAACCGAAATTGGATTCACTGTTAATGGAATAGGATTGGAAATACAACCTGAAATCAAATCTTTGATTTGAGCATTATAATTGCCCGGAATCAACCCACTAAATGTAGGGCTGGTTTGATAAGTGGTTCCTGCATTAACACTGTATTGATAACTGGCTAAAAAGTAACTCCCCACATTAGTATAATCCTGAGGGTCTAAAGCTGTCCAATCAGCCGGATTCCAAATTAAACTGGGATGTGTTACGGTAGCTAATCTTCGATAAGTATATCCTGCCGCACCAGCCGGAGTAAAAGCGACACCATCTGTTCTTCCCCATAGATCTATTTCAACATTAGCGCTGGTTGTCAATCTTATGTTATCATCGGTATTCACTCCGCCACAAGCTGCAAAAACCAAATTAGGAGTAACGCCACCCTGATTAGTAGCACTACCCACAGCTATAACAACAACAGAATTATTAGCTAATGTTCCTGATAATAATAAATCACAAGAAGGTAATGCATTACCGTTATTATATACTTTAAGTCTATAATTGGCTAAATTTTTTGTAACGCCAGTTCCGTTAAAAATTTCAACATAAGTCAAGGCTCCAACATCTTCATCGGTAACTTCTGAAATGAATAAATCGGAAGGAATTGGAATGGGAGATGGATTAAGAGGACTAGTAAAAACAATGGTTCCGGTTGGAACAGCGCAAGTGGGTTGTTGTGTTACACTTACCGTTGGTACCGGACAAGGCACTACAGCTATCAAACTAAAATCATCTAAAGCAAAATCGTTACCGGCACCACCGCCAGCAGTTTGAGTATCTGTTATCCAAATTTGGGCGTTATTAGTAGTAGCTGTCCAGGAATAAGTAACTTTTGTCCATGCCGAAGGGTTTCCGATAGGACATGTAGCTGAACCGCCTACTAAAACAGGTGCTGTTGTCGTTCCATTGGTATTAATGCCAATGACTGCCGAATTACCGGCATTATTAGTCGCAGATATGGATCGAATCCAATACGAAAATTGATAAGTTGTACCACTAACCACTCCAATAGAAGAGCCATTTAGTAATTCCCAAATTTTATCTCCTCCATTGCCGGAGCCGTCAACCACCATCATTTTACCGGCACCGCTATGATCTGTGGTGTGAGCAAAATTGGCCGTATTCATAGTAAACGAATCGGCTATAATGTTGTATTCTCTTGGCGCACTGTTTCCCACAGTGGCCGGAAGAAAATAGTTGGTTTGGAATCCAGTTCCACTTCCACCACTTTCGAAATCTCCATTCACCAACAGATTTTGGGAAAATCCACTAAAGGAAAATAATGCTATTGTTACTAATACTATTTTATGTAAAAGAGTAGTTATCTTCATATTTAAAAAACTTTTAAGTAGGTACCTGATTTATTTGGGTAATCACCAAAAAACAAAACCCAAAGATATTGATTTTAACGGCTGTACCCTATTTTTTTGAAAAAATCACAATAAAAAACCTCATTAAAATGAGGCTTTTTAATCTATTTTTCTATTTTTCTTCTGTTTCTTTCGAGCTTCAACAAGTTTAATTCCCTACTTGTTTGACCCGCTACAGAAGTGTTTTCTTCGGCTCTTCTGATGAGATATGGCATCACATCACGAACAGGACCAAAAGGCAAATACTTCGCCACGTTGTAGCCGTGTTCTGCCAAATTGTAACTGATGTTATCGCTCATACCATACAATTGCCCAAACCATATTCGGTTATCGTTTTTCAAAATGCCTTTGGCTTGCATTAATTCGATCAATTTATAGGAACTTAATTCGTTGTGCGTTCCAGCAAAAATGGACATTCTATCTAGATTATCCATCATGTAAACCACAGTAGCATCATAATTAACATCGGTAGCTTCTTTGCTTTCGCAGATGGGAGTTGGATATCCTTTTTCTTCAGCACGTTTGTTTTCCTTTTCCATATATGCACCTCGAACCAGCTTCATTCCTATGTAAAAGCCTTCCTTTTTGGCCACTTCATGTAAATTTTTCAAATAATCCAATCTATCCCAACGATAGAGTTGCAAGGTATTGAAAACTATAGCTTTTTCTTTGTTATATTTTCGCATCATTTCGGTTACCAAATCATCAGCAGCTTCCTGCATCCAGCTTTCTTCCCCGTCAATTAATAAGGCTACGTCTTTATCGTGAGCAGCTTTGCAAACCAAATCGAAGCGCTCCACTACTCTATCCCATTCTTTTTGTTCGTCAGCAGTTAGCGGTTGCTTTTCGCCTAATTTTTCATATAAATAAAACCGTCCAAAACCAGTTGGCTTAAACACCGCGAATGGAATTGCCTGACGCTCTTTGGCAAATTCTATGGTTTTCAACGTCATTTCTAAAGCAGCATCAAATTGTTCTTCTTCTTCTTTTCCCTCGACAGAATAATCCAAAACCGATGAAACGCCTTTGGTATACATTTTATCCACAACAGAAAGGCAATCTTCTTCAGTTGTTCCGCCACAAAAATGATCAAAAACAGTAGCTCTGATTAATCCTTCCACAGGCAAATGTGCTTTCAAGGCAAAATTGGTAACTGCAGTTCCGATACGCACTAACGGCTCGTTATCAATCATTTTGAATAAAAAATAAGCCCGGTCTAATTCGGTATCAGTTTTAAGGGCAAAAGCCACTTTGGTATTGTTGAAAATCTTTTCCATTTTTTTCTAATAATCCGACAAATATAAAAAGAGTTTTAAGAATTGTTTCATTTTAAAAAACTAGTTTTAAGTAACGATTTTATCCAGCTATTAGAGTAAGTGTATTTTGGGAAATATTAATTTGTTAACTAATGCAACCATAAATTTCTATACTCCTGATTCTTATCATAATCCTGTGCCTGCTTCTCGATATTAAAATAGCGATTGCCTCTTGGATCATTACCAACTCCAGCCAAATAAGCCCAATTTCCCCAATTACTGCACACATCATAATCGATTAGCTGTTGCTCAAAATAAGCGGCACCATAACGCCAATCGAGTTTCAAATCGTTACACAAATAACTCGCTACATTTTGTCGGCCACGATTGCTCATGAAGCCGGTTAATTTAAGTTCCATCATATTGGCATCAACAAAATCAACTCCAGTTTTTCCATCAATCCAGCTTTGCAACATCTGAATATTGTGCTTATTCACTGCAATTCCTTTGTTTTGGATTCCGGCTAATTGAAAAAATTTGGTGTGGTATTTCTTCATCATAAATCTGAAATAATCGCGCCAAAGCAATTCAAAAACCAACCAATAAGTTGATTCGTTGGCTTCGTATTGCGTTTCGTATTTTTTGAGTTCAAAATAAATTTCTCTTGGGGATAAACAACCTAGTGCTAACCAAGCGGAAAATTTAGAAGAATAATCGGCTCCAATCATCCCGTTGCGTGTTTCTTTGTAGTTTGATATTGATTTGGTTTCAAAAAAATAATGTTGCAAACGCTGTAACGCTTCTTTTTCTCCTCCTTTGAATGGAAGAACAGCTCTTGAATCAATTACAATTTTATTCAAACCCAAATCAGACAAAGTGGGCAAATTGATTTCCGGAATTTTAGGTGAATTAATGGCTAAAGGTTTTTCAAAAACACTTCTGATGATGGCATCTTTCTCAGTTTTTTTTCTGAAATTGGTAAAAACATCCGGAATATCTTTGATGGAAAACGGCAAATCTTCGGCATGGTATAAAGTACTGGTGCTGAGTGTTTCGAATTCGCATCGCAATTTAAAAAGTTCCGCTTGAACCAAAGCTTCCGTTTGCTTTTCCTCGTGGGCAACTTCGCGTTTGGCAAACACTTTATACGCTTTATATTCTTGCACAATTTTTGGAATTTCAACTTCAGGTTTTCCTTCTAAGAGGAGTAATCCGGAACCCAATTCTCTTAAGTTTTTATCTAAATCGGCTACGGATTCTACTAAAAATTTTGCTCTGAAACTGCCTGTTTTTTTGAAACCGTATTCCGTGACTTCAAATTGAGCTTCATCAAAACAATACACAGGAATAATTTCATCACTCCATGCTATTGCTTTTACGAGTGTTTCATTATCATGCAACCGCAAGTCGGTTTTAAACCAAACTATCGCTCTTTTCATAATTCATTTATATTTTTCAAATAATAATCGGCTTGTTCTAACAAAGCACTTTTGTCTTCGGGTTTCATTTTTCGCCAAACGTTGTACATCATTCCGATGCGAGGATTTTGGGCTAATTTGTCCTCATGTTTGTCGTAGAAATTCCAGTACAAGCTGTTAAACGGACACGATTTTTCGCCAGTTTTTAATGTCTTTTTATAGAAACAACTGCCGCAATAATGACTCATTTTATCAATATAAGAAGCGGAACTTACATAGGGTTTTGTGCCCACGATTCCGCCATCGGCAAACTGACTCATGCCGCGTGTGTTCGTAATTTCGACCCATTCAATGGCATCAATATAAATCCCGAGATACCACGCATCGACTTCGTCAGGATGAACTCCGGCCAATAAAGCAAAGTTTCCTGTAATCATTAATCGCTGAATGTGATGCGCATAAGCATAATCCAAGGATTGTGAGATAGCATTTTTTAGACAGTTCATTTTGGTTTTTCCCGCCCAAAACCAATTGGGCAATTTTTCGGTATGATTGAAGAAATTCGAAGAAGCATATTCGGGCATTTTTAGCCAATAAATTCCACGCATGTATTCGCGCCAACCGATAATTTGTCGAACAAAACCTTCGAGCTGGTTGTATTCTATTTCATTCTTTCGGTTTTCCCATTCTTGTATAGCGCTATCGATTACTTCTTTTGGCGAAATCATTTTAACATTCATAGAAAACGAAATTCGGGAATGATATAATGACCACTCGTTTGGCGTCATAGCATCTTGATAAGAACCAAATAAAGGCAAACATTCAGCCACAAAAAAATCGAGTAAGGCAAGTGATTGCTCTCTATTTATGGGCCAAACAAAATTAGCAGCATCAATAGTTCCGATTGTGGAAACATCTGTACTGCTTAGTTCTGAAACAATATGGCTAACGTCATTATTAAAAACTAATGGTGGCGTTGGTTTGTGATTCACGGGCAACTTTTTTCGGTTATCTTCATCGTAATTCCACTGACCGGTTGTGGGTTTATCGCCTTCCATCAATACGTTGTGTTTTTTTCTCATGGCACGATAAAAGCTTTCCATCAAGTACATTTTTTTGCCTTCAAAAAAGTTGCCTAATTCTTCTCTTGTACTGAAAAAATGCTCGGTATCATAAACAGCATGTGGAATTGAAAGTTGAGCACAATAACTTTTAAATAAAACATCTAATCGGTATTCATCGGGTAATTGATACTCAAATTGGGTAAAATTCCCTTGAGTTATTAATGCATCTAGGTTCTTTTCGAAAGACTGCAAATTGCTTTCATACGTTAAATGAATGTATATCACCTTATGCTTTTTCGACTGTAATTCTGTTGCAAAAGAACGCATCGCACTAAAAAAACCAACTACTTTTTGAATGTGATGGTGTGCATAATCGGTTTCGGTTCTGATTTCCATCATTACATAAGTAACCGTATTATCGACGGTTTTGAACCAAGAATGATTTATGTTTAGCTGGTCACCTAAAATTAAGCGAAGTGTTTTTTTAGTTTCCATTTTTATTGCCTCTGCATTTATCGCTACAATATTTGACTTCATCCCAAACTTTCTCCCATTTTTTACGCCAGGAAAAAGGTCGATTGCAAACCACACAAATTTTGCTAGGTAAGTTTTGTTTTTTTGTTCCGCGCATGAGTTGTTTTATTTGAATTGGGATTGGTTACGTGCTTTTTCAGAATTCGTTTCCCCTCTGCTTTGACTTCATCCGTTTTGCGAAAACTCCAGATAATATCGCTGGCAAATTTTCTGGTGGCTTCAATATCTACGATTGGTTCAGGATAATCTTTACCGATTTCACATTGATACAATTGTTGTTCAATCAAGCTCAATTTCCATGGTTCGTGAATTAAATTTGAAGGAATATTTTCTAGTTCTGGCAACCATTTTTTGATAAAAATTCCGTCGCTATCGTGTTCTTCTGAATTCTTAATCGGATTGTAAATTCGAACCGTATTGATTCCGGTAACACCTGATTGCATTTGCAATTGTGGGTAATGAATTCCGGGTTCATAATCTAAAAACTGTCTTGCCAAAAAATGTAATTCGCGCCAATCCTGCCAAAGATTAAACACAAAAAAAGAAACCACCATCGCTCGCATTCTAAAATTGAGATAACCGGTTGCAACCACACAACGCATACAAGCATCAACAATAGGAACTCCGGTTTTTCCTTCTTGCCAAGCTTGAATGTAAACTTCATTTTTAGGTTTTATAACAGTATCAAAAGCAGTGTTGATGTTATGAAATTCCATGCGACATTCGTCTTCAAATTTTTGCATAAAATGACAATGCCAATGTAGTCGCGATACAAAATTGAGCATTGCTCTTTTGTTGGAAGCTTGCTCATAAAACTGATTGGTATATTGATAAACCATACGCATACTGATATTGCCATACGTCAAATAAGGCGATAAGCGGCTGCAACTTTTTCGACTCAAATCGGGTTTAGAAATATGCTTACTGTAATTAACATACCGTTCTTTTACAAAACTGTCTAAATACCGCCAGGCCCAATATTCGCCTCCTTGCTGGAAGTTTTTGTTGCGAGTTGTGATTTCATTATTTAGATTTTCTCCTTTTACATTGTCGTATAAATCGGAATCTAATTTTTCAATTTTTAAAGAATGTAAATCAATTATTTTGGGCGTATCCCGCATTACATTTTCCCAACGCTTGTCCCAATCTTTTCTGGATTTTAATTTTCGAATGACGCCATGCAGTTGATATTCCTTCCACTCGATTGCATTTTCAGCAAAGTACTTTTGCATTTCAATATCTCTATCAAAGGTTACTTTGTTGCCAATTTCCTGATGTGAAAAAACAGATTTTACGTCATAAACCTTAATGATTTCTTCGAAAACGGTTTTCACTTCATTATGAAAAAAATACAACGTTGCATTAATAGGATCTAATTGTACTTGCAAACCTTGAATTGATTCATAAACAAACCGCCAATGTCTCACATCTGAATCATCATAACTGATTACAGAAGGCTCGAAACAATAAAGCAGTAAAATGGGCAAATCCGATTGTTGTGCGTAAAATAAAGGCTCATGATCTGTGAATCGCAAATCTCTTTTAAACCAGACAATATTTATGGCTTTTTTATCCAATGCTATAGAATTGAAGTTAACTCTTTATTCGGTTTTGCATAACTCAATCGGTCTAATTGAATGGTTTTGTGATAACTATCCAATCCGGAACAGGTAATCGTATTCGCTTTTTCTAAATCGATAAACCCGTCTTTACTTAGACACTTTTCGGGGAAATACACTTCGGCAATTTCACCAATAACCATAATGGTAGTATTGATGGTGATGTCTATTTTTTCCCGGAATGCCATTCCAATTTGCACCAGACTTTCTTTGACAAAAGGTGCTTTAAAATCATTTTTATATTCGGGTGTTAAGCCAGTTTCATCAAATTCAGAAATTTCTTTTTCATAGCGCGCTGATGTTTGATGTGCTTGTTGATAAATGGCTTCGTTAATATGATTCAAAGTATAAAAACCGGTTTCCAGAATATTACTTAACGTATTACGCTCGGGCGGACTTGGTCTAAAAATGAGCGCTATTAAAGGTGGATTGGCACCTATATGAATTAAAGAACTAAAAATTGCAAGGTTTGTTTTTCCATCTTTAGCAACAGTTCCAACAAGTGAGACACTTTTAAAGCCTCCTAAACTATTTATAAAATGGACACGTTCTTGTTTATCCATTGCCATTATCGCATCCAAAGAAATATGTTTTTGCATGGTATTGTCTATTTGTAATTACTGAAAAACACTATCTTTCTTATTTAATACAATCCATTTCTTATCACTATTTAATTTAAAAGTACCAATGTGTTCCTTATTCCATTCTTGTGGAGAAATTAACGATAGAAAATTGATACTGTCATCGCCTCTGTATAAATGATAAATTTCACCAATAACAGGCTCAAATGAAAACTTCGCACTGTAGACTAATTCATTCCATTCGTATTCGTTCATTAAATTTTGATATCGCATTTTGAGTTCATTGAACTTATCCTCAAACTCTTTATTAACAGCGCTAATCCCTCTACTTTTCCAGGAAACGACATCATCAACTTTAATTATTGGAGCTCCAACATTTGTGGCATAAGGTAGTAGACTGGCATGGTACCCATGTTGATCCGAAAACACTATATTATCAGGTCTTTCTTTTTCCATTTTACACTTAATATAATTATCTTTTTGAAATTTTATTATTGGAAATCGCGCGTTGCAACTTGCATTTAAATCTATCGATTCCTTCAACACGTTTTGCCAGATGCTTTGTTTTACACTTTTCAACGCGTTTCCTCCAAAGTTTGTAGCTGCTAAATTTGAGTTCTCGTTTCATCAACGCTTTCACATCAGCTTCAGCCAAGCCAAATTGAAATTGAATTGCATCAAAAGGAGTTCGGTCTTCCCAAGCCATTTCAATGATTCGATCAATAGCTACATCGTCTAAATTGGTTTTATTAGTTACGGTCACTTTGTTTATACTTTTTAACAAATAGTTAAACAAATTTAAAACTTATTTATCACTAAAAAACAAAAACCTATTACAAAAACTTATGCTGTTATTAGAAAAAAAATTCCTTATTTTGCTGCATACTTTTTTGACAATGATGCAATCAATAGCCGCCAATGGTTACCCCATTTTATTCAGTGAAAACGGATATGAATTTCTGAATACTTTTATAGAAGAGAACAAGTATTCCACTATTTTCATTTTAGTAGATACCCATTCGAATGAATATTGCTTGTCAAGATTTCTTCCTTTTTTGGCAACGGAAAAAACCATCGAGATAATTGAAATTGAAGCCGGTGAAAGCGAAAAAAACATCAACACTTGTGTAGAAATCTGGACTATCCTTACCGAACTTGGTGGTGATAGAAAAAGTCTTCTAATCAATATTGGCGGCGGCGTGATTACTGATATTGGCGGATTTGTAGCTTCTACTTTTAAAAGAGGCATTGACTTTATTCACATACCAACCACATTATTATCCATGGTAGATGCCTCGGTTGGCGGCAAAAACGGCGTGGATTTAGGAAATCTAAAAAACCAAATCGGTGTGATTACTGTGCCGAAAATGGTGCTGATTGATACCGAATATTTGTCAACCTTACCACAAAACGAGATGCGTTCCGGATTGGCCGAAATGCTGAAACACGGCTTGATTGCGGATGCCAACTATTGGGCACAATTTAAAGATTTGAGTCAGGCTGATTTTGCTGATTTTGATGGATTGATTCATCGTTCCATCGAAATTAAAAACGAAATCGTAATGCAGGACCCTACCGAAAATGGTATTCGAAAAGCTTTGAATTTTGGTCATACTTTGGGACATGCCATCGAAAGTTACTTTTTGGAAAGTGACACTAAAAAAACCTTGTTACATGGCGAAGCTATTGCCGTTGGCATGATTTTGGAAAGTTATATTTCCTGGCAAAAAGGATTGCTTTCGGAAATGGAATATGTAGAAATCAAAAATACTATAAATGCCATTTTTGACACCATCGTTTTTGAAGAAAACGACTTGCAGCCGATATTCGATTTACTTATTCACGATAAAAAAAATGAGTACGGAAAAATTCAATTTGCATTGCTTGATTCCATTGGAAATATCAAAATCAATCAAGAGGTTGATTCTGAATTGATTATAAAATCATTTGAAGATTATAAAAGCTGATATATTTTTAAGCATAATAGTTGCAATTCGCGAATTTTATTTTTTACATTTGCCCAGATGAAAAAAAGTGCCAACACTTCTGTTTACAGCCTTTATAGTCAAGAAACTACTAACAATTTCTTAGCTATTCCCAATCATTTTTTTAGACAAAAAAGTGATTTTACAGCGTTGTGTTCACCCATCACTTTTTTGTTTCAGGAAAAACTCCCGATTATTTACGCTAATATTAGAGTTTGAATGCAAGATTACTTTGTTTGTATAAAATAATTAATCTTCTATTTCACATCCTCAATGAACACTAAATATTTCGACTTAATCAATCAAACATTCTACTTTCCACAAGAAGAATTCACGCTTAACAAAGACAACCTTCAGTTTCACAATATCGATTTGATGAAATTGGTAGAACAATATGGCACGCCGTTAAAATTCACTTATTTACCGCAAATTTCAAACAACATCAACAAAGCCAAAGGTTGGTTTAGAAAAGCGATGGAAAAAAATAAGTACGAAGCCAAATATTACTATTGCTATTGTACCAAAAGTTCGCATTTCAGCTTTGTGATGAACGAAGCCTTCAAAAACAATATTCATATCGAAACGTCATCGGCGTTTGACATCAATATTGTAGAGAATTTAATGGCGCAGGGCAAAATCAACAAAAACACTTATGTGATTTGTAATGGTTTCAAAAGAGAACAATATATTGAAAACATTGCGCGTTTGATTAATAATGGCCACAACAAAACCATTCCGATTATCGACAATTTTGAAGAATTGGATTTGTTGCAGGAAGCCATCGATGGTAAATTCAAAATCGGAATCCGAATTGCTGCTGAAGAAGAGCCAAAATTTGAGTTCTATACTTCTCGTTTAGGCATTGGATATAAAAACATCGTTCCCTTCTACAGAAAACAAATCGAAGAAAATAAAAAAGTAGAGCTGAAAATGCTGCACTTTTTCATTAACACCGGCATTCGCGACACAGCCTACTATTGGAACGAATTGCTGAAATGTATGAAAGTGTATGTGGCTCTGAAAAAAGAATGCCCTACGCTGGACAGTTTGAACATTGGCGGTGGTTTCCCTATCAAAAATTCATTGGCTTTTGAGTACGATTACCAATATATGATTGACGAAATCGTAAACCAAATCAAAATCTCCTGCGAAGAAGCCGAAGTAGATGTCCCGCATATTTTTACTGAGTTTGGTTCGTTTACCGTGGGCGAAAGTGGCGGTGCTATTTACCAAGTGTTGTACCAAAAACAACAAAATGACAGAGAGAAATGGAACATGATTGACTCATCATTCATTACTACCTTACCTGATACTTGGGCAATCAACAAACGTTTTGTAATGATGGCCATCAACCGTTGGAACGATACTTACGAGCGTGTCCTTTTGGGAGGTATGACTTGCGACAGCGATGATTATTACAACTCTGAGCAAAATATGAACGCGGTTTATTTGCCAAAATACAATAAAGAAAAGCCTTTATACATTGGTTTCTTCAATACCGGCGCGTATCAGGAAACAATTGGTGGTTTTGGCGGATTGCATCACTGCTTGATTCCGCAACCCAAACATATTTTGATTGACCGTGACGAAAATGGAATTTTAGCCACTGAGATTTTCTCGGAACAACAAAACTCTGATGATGTCTTGAAAATATTAGGCTACGAGAAGAAATAATTAGCCCAAAAACTATTACTTTTAACATAATTAAATTAGAAAAACAGTTTGTGGTTTTAGAAAAAAAGTTTTTCTTTGAACCGCAAACTACAAACAACTATAACACAAAATGAGCAAAGGACCAATCAGTCAGTTTATAGAAAAAAATTACCTTCACTTCAATGCAGCCGCACTTGTTGATGCAGCCAAAGGATATGAAGAACATTTACTTGACAATGGTAAAATGATGATAACGCTTGCCGGCGCGATGAGTACGGCAGAATTAGGCAAATCGTTAGCCGAAATGATTCGTCAGGATAAAGTACATATTATTTCCTGTACCGGTGCCAACCTGGAAGAAGATATAATGAACCTGGTGGCTCACAACTCCTACAAAAGAGTTCCAAATTACAGAGATTTATCACCGCAGGAAGAATGGGATTTATTAGAAAACCATTATAACCGTGTGACCGATACCTGCATTCCGGAAGAAGAAGCTTTCCGCAGATTGCAATCACACCTATATGATATTTGGAATAATGCTGATTCTAAAGGAGAGCGTTATTTTCCGCATGAGTTCATGTACCAAATGATTAATTCCGGCGTTTTAAAACAATACTACGAAATTGATCCGAAGGATTCCTGGATGGTAGCAGCTGCCGAGAAAAACTTGCCAATTGTAGTTCCGGGATGGGAAGACAGCACCATGGGTAACATCTTCGCTTCTTATTGCATCAAAGGCACTTTCAAACCTACTACCATGAAAAGCGGCATCGAATACATGATGTGGCTGGCCGATTGGTATCCGAAAAATTCCTCAGGCAGAGGTGTTGGTTTCTTCCAAATTGGTGGCGGTATCGCCGGAGATTTCCCAATTTGCGTTGTACCAATGTTATACCAAGACATGGAAATGCACGACGTTCCGTTTTGGAGTTATTTTTGCCAAATTTCAGATTCTACTACAAGTTATGGTTCCTATTCGGGAGCTGTCCCAAATGAGAAAATCACTTGGGGAAAACTTGACATTCATACCCCCAAATTTATCATTGAATCGGATGCTACCATTGTAGCACCCTTAATATTTGCTTACTTACTAGATTTATAAAAGATTTTTTTATGAGAAGAATTATTGTAGACTATGCGAAACTAACCGGAGACATACTAAATTTATTAGTAGAGAAATTTCCTGAGGGTTACGACGACTCGGACATCATTCGTTTTAGAAATGCTCAAAACGAATTGGTTGAAGCAGTAGAAGTACGAACTGAGGACACTATTTACTTAGTAAAAGTGAGTACCAAACTGGCAAGCCGAATGGAGAAATTTGACGAAGAAGATGACATCGATTCAGTAATTGAACCTATTGATCCAATTAAAGGATTGGATGATGATGAAGATGCTATCACGCCCGATGAAGACGATGAAGAAGTAGATTTATTAAAAGACGGTGGCGGTTCGGATGATACTGGTGATGACGACGATGAAGATGATTTTGACGATTCAGATAACAACCTCGAAGATGAGGACGAAGACGAATAAAACATAAAAAAAAGCCCCGATACTATTTCGGGGCTTTTTTTTTGCTTATAAGTAACGCTCTTCAAACACTCTTTGATGGTGGTTTTGATGTCCAATAATAACAAAACCCAAAGCCCTTACCGACATAGGATTATTGGAAGCTGTGCCAATCCGCAGTAATTCCGCCTCCGAAAAAGATTTGAATAATGCTAGTGTAGCTTGTCTTACTATCAATAATTCGGTCAGCAAGTCCTGAATGCTTCTGTTATTGGCAGTAGCCTCCTCCACATATTCATTTTCATCAAAGCTGGCTAAAGCCGTTTTGTCATTTCGGGCAAACCGCAAAGCACGGTAGGCAAAAATTCTTTCGGCATCAATAATGTGCTGAATAATATCTTTGATGGTCCATTTGCCTTCGGCATAGCGGTAATCAAATTTATCCATAGGAATGTTTTGCACAAATTTTATTAAGCGATGTACAGAGATTTCCAGTTCTTCCACCAAAGTATACTCGTCGGATACCTGATTGATATAAGTGGCAAAATGTCCCGCAAATTCGTCGGATTGTAATTGTGATGGTTTCATGATGATGATTTATTATTTATACAAAGATTGCATTTTTTTGATTAATTCCCTAAGCAGAATTCCGACTAGCATTTGTGTTTCCAAACAACGAACGGGTTACCAGTTTTTCATACACACTTATCCGTTTTTCATCCACAACAGCTTGTTTTTTCATGGCAATAATCTGTGACGAAGCATATTGCTGAATCGCTAATAACGGCATTACAATATGCTCTCGCATCGCTATAGAAGCTTTGCCGTCAGGATAGTTTTCCATGAGTTCCTGATGTCCAGCAATTTTGAGCAGTAACCGTTTCGTTTCCAAAAACTCGTCATAGATGATTTGCCAAAAATCGCCAAACTCAGCATCCTTTTTCATATAAGCCGTCAGTGGAAAAAAACATTTGGCCAGTGACATCATGCTATTTTCCAGTAAAGTTCTAAAGAATAATGAATCGTCATAAAGCGCCTGCACTTCTGCCCAACGATTGGTTTCTTCAAAATATTTTAGTGCCGTTCCCACTCCAAAAAATCCAGGAACATTTTGTTTCATTTGGCTCCAGGCACTCACAAACGGAATAGCACGTAAATCAGCAAAGTTGAGTTTGCCATCGGTATTTCTTTTCGAAGGCCGGCTGCCGATATTGGTTTTGGCATAATATTTCAGCGTACTCATTTGCTCCAAATAAGGCAGGAACTTCGGATGATTTTTGAAGTTGGTGTATTTCTCATAACCCAACTCGGCGAGTTTGTCTATAATAGCTTTGTCTGATTCGGATAAATTATTTTCAGCTTTGTTGAAAATCTGATTGGCCACGCCGGCGCTCAAAAGATTTTCCAAATTATAACGACAAGAATCATTGGTGCCAAAATTGGAACTAATGGTTTGTCCCTGTACTGTAATTTGTATTTCCTGATTCTCAATCGTAGAACCCAGCGAAGCATAAAACTTGTGTGTTTTACCACCGCCACGAGCCGGAGGCCCTCCCCGACCATCAAAGAAAATCACTTTGACACCATATTTCCGCGACACTTCGGTGATGGTTTCTTTGGCTTTAAAAATGCTCCAATTGGCCATCAAATAACCGCCATCTTTGGTTCCGTCAGAGAAGCCCAACATTACCGTTTGTTTGTCTTTTCGTTCTTTCAGATGGTTGCGGTAGGTAGGATTTTGGTACAACTGCTCCATGATTAGATCAGCCCTCTGCAAATCATCCACCGATTCAAATAATGGCACTATATCAACCGTTGGATTTTCCCAAGCTAACAATCGGAACATCGCAAAAGTTTCCATCACATTCAAAGCACTTTCGTTATTGCTGATAATGTAGCGATTGCAGGCTTTTTCACCATTACTGTCCTGAATATCTCTCATTAGGGCAATGGTTTCCAAAGTGGAGCGCGTGAGTTCGTTTTCGAAATAATGACTTTTTAAATCAAAATGAAGATTGCCCACTACTTCCATTTTACCGTCTTCGGAAAGTGCCTCAAAATCTTCCGGAAAGTAAACCGATTTCTCTCTTTGCAGATAAACAATAATATCTTCAAAAACCTGATCGTGTATGTGGCTGTTTTGACGAATATCCAACGAAGCAAAATGAAATCCAAACTGATTTATCTTTTGCAACAACAAGTTGATATCGTCTAAATAAAGCGACTGGTGCTCGTTGATAATGATTTGTTTTACGATGTTCAGTTCATTTACTAATTCCTCTAAAGAAATAAAAAGTTCACCTTGCGAATAAAAAACAGAGCGGTACAATTTGTATTCTAAGCTCGCAATGATAGTGTCGACTTCATTAAAAGTAAGCTTGCGTTTCAGATTTCTAATATCAAAATAATAGCATTTGAGAATGGAAGTTCGCAAACGATTAGCTACTTTTTCAGTAATTTCAGGAGTTACAAAAGGATTCCCATCGCGGTCTCCTCCTGGCCAAAACCCTAAATTAATAATTGGGTTTTCTATGATATCACCATTGAATATATTCTTCTGCAGGTACTGCATCATCTCGCCTATGGTTTTGTAAAATACATTTTCGAGATACCAGATCAGGCTTACCGCTTCGTCATATGGCGTTGGTTTTTCTTTTTTTATAAAAGGGGTTTTGCCTAACTGTGACAGCAATTGTTTTATTTGCAACAAATCATTTTGGCGAACTGCTTCGGTCAAATCGGTTATAATTCCTAAAACAGCGCCAGGATAAAATTGCGTCGGATGGGCTGTAAGCACTGTTCGCACACTGAAAGTTTCCAAAAAAGCAATCAGTTCGTCACGCTTGTCTTTGGCTTCTGATTTTTCTTTGATATCGCGCAAAGAACCTCGGCCTTCCAAATTATTCACTATCGGAAAAGCAGCATCTTCAATAGCATCAAAAAGTACAATTTGACGCTCTACATACTGAATGAACCGAAACAGTAAATCGATTTTATCGTCTTCGGAAGCGTTGTCTAAATATTTATCGGCAAAGAAATCGACGATTTGTTTTGGCGACCAACTATTTTTAAAACCGCTATCGCAAACTTCGGTAAATAGCGGTAACAAAACGCCGGTATTATCAATAGCATCAAAAGGCAACGTGATAAACACACTGTTATAGATGTGATATTTTGACAATACATTTTGGTTGAAACGCTCGATTTTTGGTAAGGTGTACATAGGCCAAAGAATTCTGGCATTAAGGTATAAAAAAAACCTCAAGCTTTCACTTGAGGTTTTCAATATATTTTCAACTAAGGTTAGTCTAATTCCTGAAAAATGGTATGCATTAAACGCTTTTTGTCGTTGATGCTTTCTTCCAAAGAAATCATAGTTTCGGTTCTGTAAACACCTTCAATATCGTCAATCATGAAAATAACGTCTTTCGCATGCTTAGTATCTTTAGCTCTGATTTTACAGAAAATATTGAATTTACCTGTAGTCACGTGAGCTACTGTTACATATGGGATTTCGTTAATTCTTTCTAAAACGAATTTAGTTTGTGATGTATTATTTAAAAACACACCCACATAAGCGATAAAAGAATAGCCTAATTTTTCATAATCCAAAGACAACGAAGAACCCATAATGATTCCGGAATCTTCCATTTTCTTCACTCTGACGTGAACAGTACCTGCTGAAATCAATAATTTTTTAGCAATATCTGTAAATGGAATTCTGGTGTTGTCTATCAACATGTCCAAGATTTGGTGGTCTACTTCATCTAAACGAAACTTACTCATAAAAAAGATTTTTGTTTACTATACTTTGTTAGGAATTCAGAGAACAAAAAAAATACATTTTTTTCAATAAAAAAAGTTAAATATTAGTTTTTTATTAAACCATTAACAATTTTTATATTTTTTCCTAAAGAAAAATCAGCTTTTTGTTCGATATTCGGAAAATTACCTTTATCATCATGATAGCCTGCTGCTTTCGCATCGATAACCTGATGACCAAAATAATTTTCTAAATAATCTATTTGAGCAATTCTAGCTTCAAATGTTACTTTATCTTCCGTAAGAACTTCTTTGAATTGTGCTGCAAAATTGATAATTTTTTCGTTACCATCATAATTTATTTTAACATTTTTATAAACAAAGTCATAAAAAACGACTTTATTTTGCGGAATTTTTAAATAATCTTCGATTTTGTTGCTAACTATAACGTTTTCGCTAAAATAGTGCATTCCAGAAAGTAACGCGATAAAAATATATTTTCGAGTTTCTTCTCTTTCATAATCATTGGGAAAATGACCTGCTTCAAATAAAACCGTCGGCACGTTTAAAAACTGAAATGTATCCCCCACACAATTCAAATTGAACGAATCGTCGAAACGTCCCATTTGATTGGGAATAAATTGCTGCAATGTTTCATTCATCGCCACAATGACGTTCATCGCTTTGATTCTAACTTCATTCACATCTCTGTTTTCGTTATAGGCTGGAGCCAAAAAGGAAACGGTTGCCGGATTTCCCGAATCACCAGCGCCAAAAATTGTCCGTTGATCATGAAGATTGTAACAGTAATCCGGTTGGAAATTTTCAAATACTTGCCGCAAGACAACACTTTCGGGCTGCGATTGATTTTGAGCATCTCGATTCAAATCAATGCTGTTTGCATTTTCGCGAGTGTAGGCTTCTGCTCCATCCGGATTGAGCATCGGCAGCATGCAAAAAGTGAATTTGCTTAGCAACATTTTACCCAATTCAGTACCCGAATGCAATACATTAATGAAATCAAATAAGGCTTTGGTGGTGGTACTTTCATTGCCGTGCATTTGTGACCACATCAGAATTTTAGTTTTTCCGGTGCCTACTTGGATTTTGTAAATTGGCTTTCCTAAAACCGAATGGCCAACAATTTCATTTGCATACTTTACAACTAAAGGTTCAATATGTTGTAACGTGATATATCTTCCGTAAAGACTTGTTTCCTTATAATTCTCGTGTAATGCTAAATAATTCATTAGTGTTGTTTTAAACATGAAATTGTCTGTCCGGATATTTGCCTTGGGCGTCTTTAAAGTGAGGTAAAATGATATTCATATCCGCTTCATAATTCCCCGAAACCGAAATCGGCTTGCCAATTCTCACTTCTTTTTTACTGTAATCAAAAGCCACTGGAATGATTGGAACATTAGCTTTCAAAGCGATATAATAGAATCCTGTGCGCAGTTCAGTAACCTTTTTACGAGTGCCTTCGGGAGCTATGGCCATTCTGAAAACTTGTCGGGCATTGAATATGTCCACGATTGCATCTACAAGGTTTTTTCCGCCGGTTCTGTCTAATGGAGCGCCACCAATACTTCTGAAATAATAGCCAAATGGAAACATAAACAGTTCCTTTTTGCCCACAAAATTCATTTCCAGACCAATAATTCCACGGGAAAATAAACCTATAAAAAAATCGAAATTACAAGTGTGCGGCATCACCATCAAAACACATTTTTTGACTTCTTCATCAACCGTCCCGATAATTTTCCAGCCCAGCAATCGGAAGAAAATAAATTTATACAGTAACCGTTTCAATCCTTTTATTTTTCGTAAATTTAGTATTTATCTCTTATTTTTGAGAAAATTATTTTCAATGTTTCAAAAACTGCTTAGCTATTTTATTCCGATTACTATTTACAAGAAAAACTCTTCAGTAAGTAAAAGACTCGAAGTAACTTGGAACAATGGGGAATTGGTTTTAGACAGCAGACATACGAATTACTCCTATGGCAGTTTGCAACGCATTTTGAGGAAAGGATTGAAATACATAGGTTTTGAGCGCATTCGGAATTTTGAAAGTGTATTGGTACTCGGCGTGGCCGGTGGTAGCGTAATTAAGACATTGACCGATGAAATCAAATTTAAAGGTAAAATAACCGGCGTAGAAATTGACGAAAATGTCATCGAGATTGCTAAAAACTATTTTAAACTGGATGCTATTCCCAACTTAGAACTAATCATCGACGATGCCTTTGAATTTGTACTGAAAACCAAACTTACCTATGATTTAATCATCATCGATATTTTTCAGGACACTATGATGCCCAACTTTTTGTTTGAGGATTTTTTCATTCAACGCATTAATGATTTGCTGAATGTTAATGGTTTTATTTTGTTCAATACAATGGTAATTACAGCCCATCAGGAAGAGCGAAATCTGCTGTACAAAAGCAAATTCAACGGCAATTATTCCTTACGCATGTATCCGAAAGTAGAAACGCACAACGAATTGTTTACCATTAAAAAACTAGCCAGATGAGACATTTTTTGAAGAAACTTTTGCTGGGAAAAATCACTTCGCGCGACAAAAATCGCTTCAATGTAACGCCCATTCAAAAACGTATTCTGAACATACGCGCCATCTGGAATAATGACCATCAGGACGATAACGGCATTGAGAAAATTGTTCGTTTAATCCTTTCGATATCGCAATTGCTTTTTCCCGGACTTTATATTAAACATTACTCGCACAAGATTGGCTTTGAATATCAGGATTTGACTATGGATATTTATGTGTTGCTCAAAGTAGCTTTTCCGTTATTGATACTGATGAATCACTGGCAAGGCAATGCTGTTTTGGTAACACTGATGATTTATGTTTTATTCGAAACCGTCTTGTACATTCCCACGCTTATTTTTGCTTCCGACATGCTGTCGAGGCCACGTTCCTACAAGCGCTCGATGTTGTTATTGTTCTTTAATTATATCGAAATTGTATTCTCCTTTGGGGTGTTGTATTCCTGCGGTAACAATATGAATCATCCGTTTACGGGTTGGTATGATCCCATCTATTTCAGTATGGTCACTTCCTCTTCTATTGGTTTTGGTGATTATGTTCCAATTACAACGTATGCAAAAGTACTTGTGAGTATTCAAGCCTTATTCTTCCTGTCTTTTGTGGTATTGTTCTTGAATTTCTTTTCGAATAAAATCAAAAACAAAGGCTACTTTGATCACGAAAGCGAGGAGTTTTAGCTTTAGCAATTATTGCAAAAGTTGCCTCGCTTTCTCTAAATCTTCCGGAGTATCAATGCCAATGCCAACATGCGTAGTTTCGACCATTTTGATGCGTTTGCCAAATTCCAGATAACGAAGTTGTTCCAGTTTTTCAGAAGCCTCTAACGATTTCATTGGTAAATGATAGAAAGCCAACAAAGCTTCTTTGCGAAAAGCATAAATACCAATGTGTTTCATATAGCGAACTCCGGCGTCCGCATCACGCGGATATGGAATGACCGAACGCGAAAAGTACAACGCAAAACCATTTTGATCGGTGACCACTTTTACATTATTCGGATTTTTGATATCTTCTTCATCAGTAATTTCAACCATTAAGGAAGCTAAGTCAACTTTATTTTCAAAATCATTTCGGAATACATCGATTACTTTTGCCAAAGGTTCTTTATTGATAAAAGGCTCATCGCCCTGCACATTAACAACGATATCCACCTCCAAATTTTCGACAGCTTCAGCAATACGGTCGCTACCGCTTTCATGTTCCTTAACACTCATGATAGCTTTTCCACCGTTATTCAGAATTTCATCATAAATCAAAATAGAATCGGTTACCACAAAAACATCATCAAACAAAGCGGTATTAACTGCAGCTTCATACGTTCGGTGGATAACTGTTTTACCTCCTAAATTCTGCATCAATTTGGCAGGAAAACGTGTGGAAGCGTAACGGGCGGGAATAACGGCAATGATTTTCATAGTTGGATTGACTGAGTTTCTGAGATGCTAAGATACTGAGTTGGATTGAAATTTTTATTTGAAAGTTAGAATTAAAAGTCCGGCGATAATGAATCCACTACCAAGAGCTATTTTCCATGTGAATTGCTCATTTAAAATCACAAACGATAATAGTAAGGTAATAATGATACTCGCTTTATCAATCAAGGTCACTTGCGAAACATTGCCTATTTTAATGGCTTTATAGTAAAATATCCAAGAAAGCGAAGTGGTAACACCAGAAATCGCCAGGAAAACAATATCCATCTTCGTGAGATTCCTAAAATCTTTGACGGATTGGAAGACAAAAACATTGAGCCAAACAATCAGAAAAACAACTATAGTTCTTACGGCCAAACCGGTATCGGAACTCACATTTTTGAGTCCCATTTTAGCTATGACCGATGTTAATCCGGCAAAAAACATCGAGATTAAAGAATAGACAACCCAATTTTTCATTCGTTTGAATTTATTGTTTCAAAATCAAATATTGGTAACCATTTAGCGAAAGAGTAGCAGAAAGGGTAACCGATGCGTTCGTCAATGCATTGGTCCAGGTTCCTTGCAATTCAGCCGGAACCGCAAAAGATTGTGAAGCGGAACGAGAATTGACAACCACCAAAACTTTAGCAGTGGTATTGCTTTTTTGAAAAACTACCACATCAGCATTACTGAAATTAGTTAAATCTCCGGTTCGGGCAACGGTTGAGGCATTGTAAAAACCCAGCAACTTTTGATAAGCCGACAGCATTCCGGCATTGGCATTCCAATTGATGGTGGAAGTGCCGCTATAATTGGATGGTACTGCCACGCCTACTTCCTGTCCGCAATAAATCAGCGGAACTCCTTGCATATAAATCGTGATTACCGACGCGGCTAAAGCCCCATTAGCGCTACCATAAACCGTTATTGGTGTTGCCTGATTGGATTCGTCGTGATTGGTTGTGAACCGCAATTTCTTTTTACCGCTAGGTACTACAGCATACTCGCTGGCATTAGTAGCAAAAATGGTGTTTACATTTTGCTGATTGAAATTAAAAACATTCTTTATAGTAGTCATATAGTTCCAAGCAAAATTCATTTGAAAACCGGCTGTTAATTGTTCCGGTTGATCGCCTTCTGCCAATAGAATTAAGTGTTTATTCGGAATAGCATTTAAAGCTGTTAGGGCTTGTTGCCAAAAATCGGCCGGAACATAATTGGCCGCATCGCAACGAAAACCATCAATATCGGCTTGTTCTACCCAATATTTCATGGCATCAATCATAGCCAAACGCATGGCAGCATTGTCAAAATTCAAATCGGCTACATCATTCCAACCCGTTCCGGCCGGACTTATAATATTGCCGCTTCCGTCTTGCGTATACCAATCAGGATGTGCTGTTATCCAGGCATTGTCCCATGAAGTGTGATTAGCCACCCAATCCAAAATCACGGCGATGCCTTTTCCGTGAGCAGCAGTAACCAAATCCTTAAAATCCTGTAAGGTTCCTAAACTGGTTCGTACCGAAGTATAATCTTTTACACAATACAAAGAGCCAAACGAATTCACTTCGCCTACCGGAAAAATGGGCATAATCCAAATGGTGTTGATGCCTAAGGCTTTGATATTATCCAGGCGATTGATGATTCCCTGAATGTCATGAGAAGCACTAAAAGGCGACGGATTGATTTCATACATCACAATGTCTTCGGTAGCCGGCACTTGAAAAGCGGTTGGTAATGGTGTTGGGTCAGTAACCGAATCGCTACTACTACAACTTGCGAAAAGAGTTAGTAAACTTATCACAACAACTAAATTTAGGAAATGCGTTTTCATTTTTCTGGGGCGTTGACTTTGAGACATAAAGGTATTGATTTAAAAAGGGTTACTGCATTTATGGAATAGAAAATTTACAACAGAGCACCTCTCCTCCCCAAAATGCTCATCCTTAAAACCAATAATTGACACTAATTCCAATATTGAAATAAAACGAATTGCTTTTGGTATTTGTAGTGATATAATTCGTATTGACTAATTTGTATTTATCAACCGATTCAAACTTTTTTCCTAAACTGAAATTATAATCCATCCCAAAATGGGAGCTATCCTGGAAACGTTGTACCATTCCGGTTACTAAACCAAAAGCTTTGGTATTGGCGGTACGTGTTATATATTCGTTATTATAGTTTTCATCTTTTTTATTTCTACCATGTTCTGTTCTGAAGAATACGCCATTATAAAAGGTAAGTCGGTAATGCTCTCGCCACTTTTGAAAACTATAGTAATGCCGGTAACTCAATTGAACTGCTTTCTCAAACATATAAGAACGATTACCCGTTTCGTGCTTAATGCCCTGTCGGTCGGTCACTTCGTCTTCGGTATCTTGCGAATAATTGTAAAACCCATCAATAGCTACTGAGTTGTTTTTACAAAAGCCTGCTTCAAAACCTAACGAATTGTATATTCCAAATCCGTTTCCTAGAAAAAAAGGAAGCGCTTTGGCTTTGATAGCATAAGTATTTTCGGCTGCTTGTGGATTGAATGGCGAGTAAACCGGTGGTTTATAATCCCAATCCAATATTCCTTTTTTTTCTTGCGCAAAGGAAGCTAAAGTCGATACTAGCAACAGTATAGATAAAAATCTCATCTTTATTCTAATTTTAATTATCCTCAAAACTCTCATTCTTAAATCCAATCAAATAGAGTTTGTCTTTGGCACGCGTTACGGCGGTGTATAGCCAACGCACATAATCGGTGTCGATGCCGTTAGGAAGATACGGTTGTTCAATAAACACGGTGTTCCACTGCCCACCTTGTGATTTGTGACACGTTATGGCATAGGAGAATTTCACCTGTAAAGCATTGAAATACGGATTTTCTTTTACTTTTAAAAACTTGCGATAGGAAGCTTTTTCGTCTTCATAATCTTTCATCACTTCCTGATACAAAGTGTTGCTTTCATCATACGTCAATGAAGGTGATTCGCTGGTAATCGTGTTCAAAAGCAACATGGTTTCAAACGGTTTCTGATCCGGATAATCGACCATTCTTATTTTGACTTTGGCAAACTTGAAGCTGTACAATTCCTTGAAATTGAATATCTCCAATACTTCAACAATATCGCCATTGGCAATGAATCCGGCTTCATCGGTTTCTTTTAACCAAAAATAATTGTTCTTTACTACCATCAGATAATCACCTACTGACAAGTCGCTCTCTTTGTCTAAAATTTTGGTGCGGATTTGTTGGTTGTACTGATTCGCTCTTTTATTGGAACGCACGATAAAGCACGTGTCTTCTATACTATAATTGCTGTAAGCACTTTGAATCGCATCCTGTATATCAAAACCATCCGTCAAGCGAACGATGTCTTTGAATCCTTTTAAGTTAAATTGAAACGTATCGGCAAACGAGCTTTTCAACAACTCCCGCAATTCAGTAGCATTAAACAAAATCCCTGACTTTTCTTCCTGACGCATCACTTCGTCCAATTCAATCGAAAACACTTCTTTGTTGTAATGCATAGCCAATGAATCAGTATTCAGTGCCGGACTCACATCCAACTGCACCGGCGGTAACTGAGCGGTATCGCCCAAAAGAATCAATTTGCAATTGTCACCATTATATACGTAGGACATCAAATCATCCAGTAGCGAACCGTTTTCGTACAACTTCGATTCGGTATTCACATCCGAAATCATCGACGATTCATCTACTATAAAAATGGTGTTTTTGTGTTTGTTCGGCTGCATCACAAACGAAACGCCTCCACCCTTTCCTTTCTTTGGAAAATAAATTTTCTTGTGAATCGTAAAAGCCGGTTTATTCGAGTAATTAGCAATGACTTTGGCAGCTCTTCCGGTGGGTGCCAATAAAACGTATTTCTTATTAATCGAAATTAGATTATTGACTATTGTAGAAATCACGGTGGTCTTTCCCGTTCCGGCGTAGCCTTTTAAAACAAAAAGCTCTTCTTTATTGGTATTGGTCAGAAAAACGGCAATCTGTTGGAAAAAAATATCCTGTTTTACAGTCGGCTGAAACGGAAACTGATTGCGCAAAACACTGTAAAACTGGCTGGAAGTCATAAATAATGGGAAGTCAAATTGGAACGTCAAATATAGGAGTTTAAAATTTTGAAATTAAATAAACTTTCAAACTCATCAATAAAATTGTAAGTTTGCCAAGTTCGTATACAACCCTTTTAACTATGTGGCAAAACACCAGCGTTATTGATAAAATGTACCAAAAACTGGCGATTCAGGTTTCTCTGAATGGTTTGTCCTTTGCTACCTTTGATACGTTGCTGAACAAACCTTTAGTCTTGCAAAAAATTGATCTGGGCAAAGTACACGTGACAACCAAAATCGAAGACTTGTTTGCCGAGGCCTTTCAAAATCATCCGGAGCTTAAAGCCGGTTATGACGATATCGTGATTATTCATAGCAATAACTTATCGACGTTTGTGCCAGCCGCTTTGTTTGACGAAGACTATCTGGGAAGCTATTTGCAATTCAACACCAAGGTTTTTGAAACCGATTTCTTTGCGTTTGACGAATTGGCGAATTATGAAATGAACAATGTGTACATTCCGTATGTCAATATGAACAACTATTTCATTGATCGCTTTGGTACTTTTGATTACAAGCATTCCAATACGGTTTTGGTCAACAAATTGTTGGATGTATCCAAAAACAAGGAGGAGCGTAAAATGTTCGTGCATGTTAGCGATTCTCATTTTGAAATTGTAGTCATTCAAAACCAAAAACTACAGCTATACAATTCGTTTGATTATAAAACGCCGGAAGATTTTCTGTACTATATCTTATTCGCTGCTGAGCAATTGCAGTTGAATCCGGAAAACTTTAAGTTGGAATTACTCGGCAAAATAAAGGAAGGCGATGCGCTTTACAACATCGCTTATAAATACGTTCGCAACGTTTCTTTATTTGATGTGAGTTTTATGACGAATACTTTCTCAGAAACCGAAAACCGCGAACACTTTATCCTCCTACACTCATGAGAATCATCTCGGGCAAATACAAAGGCCGACGCATAACACCACCCAAAAACCTTCCGGTTCGTCCCACGACCGATATGAGTAAAGAAGCGGTATTCAATGTGCTGAACAACCATTTTAATTTTTCGGAACTGAAAATTTTGGAACTTTTTGCCGGCACCGGCAGTATTAGTTATGAATTTGCGTCAAGAGGTTCTTCCCCTATTTTGTGCATTGACGGCGATATGGGTTGTGTGAATTTCATCAAGAAAACCGCTAAGGAATTTGAGTTTGATATTACCGCCATTAAAAGCGACGTGTTCAAATTTTTAGAAAAACACAAAGGCAATTATGACATTATTTTTGCCGATCCTCCTTACGGCATGACTCAGAAGGAATTCGAAACAATCATCGAACTCATTTTTGAAAATGAATTATTGGATGAAGAAGGCATGCTGGTTGTTGAACATTCCAAATACACCAAGTTGAATCACATGGCGAATTATTCGTTCCAAAAAAACTATGGTGGCTCTGTCTTTACGTTCTTCGAATTTGAAGGCGATGAAGAAGAATCAGAGGATTTGGAAGACGAAGACGAAAGCTAGGCTTATTTTTCAAAAACCAACGTATCGGTATCGGCTCCTAAATCAATCAGTTGTCTATTGATATCACTAACAAAACTATCGGGACCACACACATAAAAATGCTGACTGAAATCGACTATGTTTTCAATCAGGAAATTGCGATCAATGCGCTTGCCAATAAAGCCAACAGTGTTTTCCCGAGTCAGCACATTGACAAAATTTTTCTTCAACATCTTATACAACTCATCACCCAGGATAATGTCTTCAGATGTTTTGTTGCAGTAAATCAATCGGTTGCCATTAATCTGATTGCGGCGATACAATTCGCGAAGGATGGAAATAAAAGGCGTGATTCCGGAACCTGCCGCTAAAAAAATACCGGGTTTTTCATATTGTATCGCTCCAAAAACATCGTGCAGTATCAGCTCATCACCGGCATTGACCCGGCTCAACATTTTAGTTACTCCTTCATGGTCGCTGTATAACTTAATCATGAATTCAAGATATTTGGATTCGCGCAAGCTGGTAAAAGTAAAAGGACGTAATTGGTCTTTCCATTCCGGAATATTTATAGAAACATCGGTGGCTTGTCCGGGAATAAAATCATAACCTTCGGGTTTTTCTACAACAAATCGTTTGACATCGTGCGTGATAAATTTGGCTTCAAGAACTTTGACAATGTGTTCGCTCATAACTTCGGATTAATTAATTTGACAATAAAAAGCTGCTGTTCCAACAAAGTTATGAAGATAAGCAAAAGAATCGCAATATAAAGCAGTTCCTTATCGTATTCTTCCTGAATTTTCGTCAATGTTCTTTTCTTTGAATTCCGATTTTTTGATTTTGCCAAATGAATATTTGATTGACAAGGCAACTAAATGTGAATCGCTGTAATACCTGCCTTTGGCCGCCACATTATTAATCGTAAAGTTATCCTTGAAATTCATCTTACTGAAAATATCATTCCAACTCAAACTACAATCCAGTTGTTTGAAAAACGTTTTTGAAACAGCCGCATCCATAGTAACAAGGCCGCCTCTGTTGAAAACGCCCAATTGCTGCGGCGTGTAACCCCAGGCGGTTATGGATACTTCTATCTTTTTGGGCAACGCAAAAATGTGATTGGAATAACAGTATAAAGATGGTTTTGAAGTATTTACCACGGCCGATTTATCTTCAATCTTGGTTTGTCCTAGGTTCAGCACATTGGTGGTTGTCCAGCATTTGTATTTAAAAGAAAGCATAACTTCTATAGCATAATCAGTCTCGCTTTCAAAATTGGTGGTGGTGAAAGTGAGTAAATTTTGAGAGTTGTCATAAGACGCGCCATAATACACCGGATTGGTTGTTTTGTAGTAAACCATTCGGAGTGACTTGTCGTTATACTGATAGGTTAATGAAATTTCATCCGTTAAGGTTGGATTCAAATTGATATTATCAGACCAAACAAAATAAGGATTGATATAAACCGAAGCCTGACTGGTAGAAGAAAAATTAGGTCTGGTGATGCTTTTGGCATAATTCACACTGATCGTATTAGTGCTGTCAATGGGAACTTCGATTTCGGCTTTTGGAAAAATATTGATATAATTTTTATCGATTGACAAAGCACTTTCTGTGGCATATTTCCCTTTTGCTATAGTATTTTCAGCTCTTAGTCCTACAGTATAATTTACTTTTTTGAAGCTGCCCGAAAACTGGGAATACGCCGCAATGTTCTGTTCTTTATAATGATAAACCGATTTGACCGTACTTGGTGGATTTACATTCTCAATCTCAAAATCAGTATCGGCATCCGCCTGAAGATAGAGTCCGCCGAATTCTAACTTCATCTCATTTTTAAATTTCTTCTCCAAATCAGTTCTACCAGAGAAAACATTGATGTCAAACTTTTGATTTCTGTTTTGTGCCAATGCAAATCCGGTATCGTTATAATTATTGGAAATAACACTCGCCATCTGCTGATTAAAATTCGAATACTGAAACCCAGAAAACCAAACAACATCCAGGCTTTTAATCTTATGATTGTAATTCAGAAAAGCATTCGAAAAACCCTGATGTTCGGCATTAAGATTAATCGTATTGATATCATCGATAACATTTTGCTGCTGATTGAGCGTGTGAGTCAAGATATTGAACGTATCGTTTTGACTTTTCCCACTGAAATTTAAAGAGAAATAATCGTCGTCCTTAATCTTATAAAAAACACCGCCACCATAGTAAAACTGAGGCCTGTGCGTAACCGCCGTAACCAAATAACTGGAATGAATATTATAATCGGGCATCGTGAAATCATTGCCGTTGCTTTCCCAAACTTTGAGTTGGTTGTAGTTGAAATTGGCTTTAAACTCGAGCTTTCCGGTTTTGAAATTGGTATTGATTCCCGAGTAGTTATTGAAGTATTTTTTGAATTGTGCATTTTCGGAAAGGATTACTTTATACCCTTCTTTTTTACTGAATTTACGCGTGATGAGGATTACAGCTCTGCCATTGGCTTCATATTTCGAAGACGGATTATTGATAATTTCTATCGTTTTGATGTCATCCACCGCCAAAGTATTCAGCTCATTTATATCTACTTTTTGATTATCGATATACAATAACGGACTTCCTTTTCCAACAAGGGTGATGCTTTCTTTATCGGGACTAAGCTGTATTTTAGGCAACTTCGCCAACAAATCTAACGCCGTTGGAACTGATTTGTATATAGAATTAGCAACGTCTACTTTGAGGTTTCCGTTCTTGGTGGTAAAGGTTCGGGTTTCTTTCTCTACTACGACTTCTTCCAATTCTTTGGGTTTTTCCTGTTCCTGAGCAACAGTAGCTAGTGTGGTTAATAAGGCTGCGGCTAAAATGACAAGTGGTGTTTTCATGGTTCTTTATTTGCCACAAAAATGTTTCATTTTTTCAGCAGCGAAAGTTAATTGGAGGTTAATGCAGCGTTAAACCTTTTTATTTGGCAGAATTCCAGTATTTTTGAAAAGTCATTTAGCATTTATGAAGCGTAAAATCAATTTCTTAATCGGATTTTCTACAGTAATATTATTGTTGCTTTGTGCTATTCAAATCTATTTGGTCAAAACTACTTACGACTATAAAGTAGAGCAGTTTCGCAGCGAAGTAAAGGACAAAATTGCCAACATAACCAATAATTACACCGAACTGGATTCGAGTGTTTTTATAAAAAAAGACCTTCTTTACAAAGGTTTGGTTCAAAAATTCATCACCGACAAAAACTACCGAAACCAACTAAAGGAAGATTTATTAGCCAATCAATACCGCGATATTTTAACGCAACGCTTACGCCAAAAATTAAATCGCGCTTTCCCAAAGGAACAAGTCAGTTTTGCCGTGATTGCCAATAAATTCATAGTGTTTGACAACGCGACCAAAACGGATACCATCTTTTCCGAAAAACCACTTATCCGAAACAGTATTTACGGAAATTTAGCTTCCTTAGACAATGCCTTTTTGATTAGAAACTACGTGGGAACTACCAGCGGTTTTAAAAATGGCAACTATAAATTACTCACCGAAGATTGCCTGTATGTATCGGTAAAAAATTGGGAACAAATCATTTGGGGACGTATGGCAACGATACTAATCATTTCCATTTTTTCCATGCTGGTACTGGTGACGCTTTTTGTTATTGCCATCAAAGCTTTAATCCAACAGAAAAAAGTGAGCGATGTTAAAACCGATTTCATCAACAATATCACGCACGAATTGAAAACGCCGCTTACTACTTTAAGTGTTTCCACCAAAATGTTAGCCCGACAAGACGTAAAGGAAAACCAGGCGATTTTTAACTCAGTCCTTGATACTGTAAACCGTCAAAATACCCGCTTGCAAAATATCATTGACCAAGTGATGAGCAATTCGCTTGGCTTTGAAGAAATTGCCTTGCAAAAAGAAACTTTAAAACCCAATGTCTTATTGCAAACCATCCTTGATGATTTCCATTTGGCGTATCCAAACATTCAAATCCTACAGGACTTCAAAACTGCTGAAACGACACTTTCGTTGGATAAATTTCATTTGACCACCGCCATTACTAACGTTTTGGAAAATGCTGTAAAATATGGCTGCCAAAATATTACACTACATACTTCTCTAGAAAACGATCAGTTTCAAATCAGCATTCAGGATGATGGTATCGGCATTGCCAAAACCAAACAGCCGTTGCTTTTTGAAAAATTCTACCGGGTAGAACAAGGAAATCTTCACAATACCAAAGGACTCGGACTCGGATTGTATTATGTGGATCAAATCATCAAAGCGCATCAAGGTTCTGTAAAAGTGGTCAGCGAATTAGGCAAAGGTGCCTCATTTACCATTAGTATTCCTGCTGTTTAAGTTATGAAAAAAATACTATTAGCCGAAGATGATATTGATTTTGCCCACGTACTGAAACACTATTTGGAGATTCACAACTTTGAAGTGTATTGGGCAAAAGATGGTGTTGAAGCTTGGGGAATTTTTCAAAAAGAATTTTTTGATATTTGCATTTTTGATGTGATGATGCCAAAAATGGACGGATTCACTTTGGCGGAACAATGTGTTAGCCTTCGCCCTGAAATTCCTTTTTTATTCTTAACCGCCAGAAACCAAAATGAAGACAAAATAAAAGGATTGAAACTGGGAGCTGACGATTATATCATAAAACCTTTTGAAGCCGACGAATTGGTTTTGAGAATTACCAATATCTTAAAAAGAACTTCCAAGTCTTATGGTATTCAGCCTACCGCAAACGAAATCCAAATCGGCAATTATCTTTTTCATACCTATAGACTGGAATTAAAATTGGGAACCAAAATCCAACAGCTCACCGAAAAAGAAGCCGCCTTAATTACCTTCTTATACCATAACAAAAATCAATTACTAAAGCGCGATCAAATATTGCAGGCCATTTGGAAAACAGATGATTATTTTTCCGGAAGAAGCATGGACGTTTTCATCAGCAGGCTCAGGAAATATTTTAAGGATGACGCAAACATTTCCATTGAAAGCGTCCGAAATATTGGATTGGAGTTTAAAATAAAAAAAGCAGACCTATAAGCCGGATTCTGTATTCACCGATGTGGTGAACCCTTATCATTTATCTAGGCCAACAATTGCTCATTGGCTCGAGCTTCCTACCCTTCGACAACGGACGAGTAATCCTTAAATGCCGATATACTTGGAATTTCACCGCATAGAGTTTACCTGGTTTCACTACAGCCTTACCTGTACATACTTTCTGTTGCACTTGTCCTCGCCTCACGACGGACGGATGTTATCCGCTATGCTACTCTGTGGTGTCCGGACTTTCCTCCCCGATAAATCGGGACGATAAGGCGGTCTGCGGCGCAAAGGTAAGAAATTAGAATTGGTAAAACCTATTAATAAATTGTGGAAAAGTTTTCCTCAAATTACCAAATTACCAAATCGCCAAACCAACAAAAATTCTATATTTGTAATCCAGTAAAAACCTATGGAACAATTTGTAGTATCAGCCCGAAAGTATCGTCCGCAAACGTTTAAAGACGTTGTTGGGCAACAAGCTATTACCAACACTTTGCTTAATGCCATAGAAAACAATCACTTAGCATCTGCGCTATTATTTACCGGTCCGAGAGGCGTTGGTAAAACCACTTGTGCTCGTATTTTGGCCAGAAAAATTAACCAGCCAGGATATGACGATCCGTTTGAGGATTTTGCCTTCAATGTATTCGAATTGGATGCCGCTTCTAACAACTCGGTGGATGATATTCGGAATCTGATTGATCAGGTTAGAATACCGCCACAAACCGGACAGTACAAAGTGTATATCATTGACGAGGTGCACATGTTGTCTTCGGCAGCTTTCAATGCTTTTTTGAAAACGCTGGAAGAACCACCAAAGCATGCGATTTTTATTTTGGCCACGACCGAAAAGCACAAAATCATTCCGACCATCTTATCGCGTTGTCAAATTTTTGATTTCAAACGCATCACAGTAAAAGATGCCAAAGAGCATTTGGCTGATGTTGCCAACAGTCAAGGCGTAGTTTTTGAAGATGACGCGCTGCATATCATTGCCCAAAAAGCCGATGGTGCGATGCGTGATGCCTTATCAATATTTGACCGTGTGGTTTCCTATTGCGGTAATAACTTAACTCGTCTGGCCGTGACCGAGAACTTAAATGTTCTGGATTACGAAACGTATATCAACATGACCGATTTGATTTTGGAAAACAAAATCCCGGAAGTGTTATTGGCTTATAACGATATATTATCCAAAGGATTTGACGGCCATCATTTCATTGCTGGTTTGGCCTCGCATTTTAGAGATTTATTAGTGGCCAAAAATCCGGCGACGCTTTCTTTATTGGAAATGGGCGAAGCTGCCCAACAACTCTACGGACAACAGGCTCAAAAAGTAACACAAGACTTTTTATTAAAAGGAATAGACATTGCGAATGATTGTGATTTGAAATTTAAGTCTTCGCAAAACCAGCGCCTTTTAGTCGAACTTGCTCTAATGCAAATTGCCTCCATCACCTTTGATGGAGAAAAAAAAAAGCTGACTTCATAATCCCACCCACGTATTTCCGAAACAATAGTTATTCTATACAAGAAGTCCGAAGTGCGAAGAACGAAGTACAACCTGTTGAGAAAGTTGAAGAAGTTACCACCGCAGAAATTCCTTCACAGCAAACCGAAGCAGTAGTTACCGTAAAAGCTGAAGAACCAAAAGTAACTATCCCGGAACAATCCATAACGGCTAACCAACCCAAAGTTTCTGCTTTATCCTTAGCCAGTATTCGAGCTAAAAAAGAAATGGCGGAATCGTTCAAAGCTACCGTTAAAGAAGACATTCACAATCCGAGTGAACCGTTTACCGAAACCGAAATGCTGGAGCAATGGCTCAAGTATGCCCAGCGCATGGAAGACAAAGGCTATCGCATCATCGCTTCGTTGTTAACGATTAATGACCCTACACTAGATGGGACAACCATAATTCACGAGCTGCCGAATGAAAGTTCCAAAATAGATTTTGAAAAAGAAAGACCGGAACTATTGGGCTATCTTCGAGGGAAACTGCACAATCACGATATCCAAATTCAGGTAAAAGTCAATGAGACTTTAGTTTCCAAAAAAGCCTTTACCAATCAGGATAAATACAACCGATTGGTAGAAATCAATCCGAATTTGGAGCTTTTGAAAAAGATGTTTGATTTAGATGTTTAGTGACTATTTCTATCTTTTATAATTCCTAACAGAAAACTTAGGGCTACTAAAGTCATAGCAAAGATGCCCAGGTAGTGAGTCATATTGGTTTTAAACCTCAAATCCTCATAGTCAATATTGCAGAAATGATAGACAATTAAGGCTAAAGAAATTATAAAAAAAACTATTCTAAAGATTTTCATAAGTTAAATTTTTCCGTAATACATTGCTTTTACTATACCATCGGAAAGTCCGATTTTTGGAACGTATAGATGACGGGCGCCACTCCATTTCATAGCATTTAAATAAATTTTGGTCGCCGGAATAATTACGTCGGCTCGGTCGGTATTCATTGCCAATTCGGCGATACGTTGTTCGTATGTTAACGAGTTTAAGTATTGGTATTGCGAATTCAAATACAGGAAAGACAGTGGTTTGTCCTGCAATTTGCCCGACATTTTGAACAAGCGGTTAATGTTTCCGCCTGAACCTATGAGTGTAACATAGTCGTATTCTTCGGTATTGGTTTTAATCCATTTTTCGATTTCCTGCCAAACAATATCGCTTACCATATTGTTCAGCATACGAACCGTTCCGTTTTTGAATGATTTGGAAGCTATCATTTTGCCTTCCGAGAATAGAGAGAACTCCGTACTACCACCACCTACATCGACATATAAGTAGGTTTGATCGGTTTTCAGGAAGCTATGCAAATCGGAAGAAGCAATGATGGCCGCTTCTTTTTTACCGTCAATAATTTCGATATCAATCTCCGATTTTTCCAAAATTATATCCGCAACTTCTTTTCCATTATAGGCTTCTCGCATGGCCGAAGTGGCACAGGCTTTATACTTTTCGACTTTATATACTTTCATTAAAAGTTTGAAGGCTTTCATGGCATCAATCATGCGGTCGATATTTTCTTCAGAGATTTCACCAACGGTAAACGCATCCTGTCCGAGACGAATCGGCACGCGTATCAAGGCACTCTTATTGAATTGCGTTTCCTTGTCTTCTTGTTCTACCACGTTGGCAATGAGCAATCGCATGGCATTGGAACCAATATCGATCGCTGCATATTTTTTAATTGAAATCATTCTTTGTCTGTAAAAAATTTGAGAATTATAGTTTATCCTGAATTACCTCTAAACGGTCTCGATAGTAATTATACATTTCAAATTGTGCTCTGAAAATAGGTTCTCCTTCTTTGCGGATTCGGTATTTGTTTTCAAATTTTTCTGAATGAAAACGAGCTTTTACATTACCCCCCCAACCCACATAGAAAGTATCAATAATTTGTTTTTTGATTTCCGGATCATAGATTGGACAGGTTACTTCTACCCTTCCGTCTAGGTTACGCGTCATGAAATCGGCAGAAGAAATAAATACTTCGGGATCATCATTATTACAAAAAATATAGGAACGCGTATGTTCTAATAAGTAATCCACGATGCTAATAGCTTCAATATTTTCGCTCATTCCTTTTACACCGGGAATCAATGAACAGATGCCACGAACCTGTAATTTTATTTTCACTCCCGCATTACTGGCTTCGTATAATTTATCAATCAAAGGATAATCGGAAAGACTGTTCATTTTCAAATTAATATAAGCCGGGCGACCAATAGTTGCATTATTTATCTCTCGGTCTATTAGTTTATAAAACTTGGAACGGGTATAATGTGGCGAAACGATTAAGTGTTTGTAGCGATGAATCCTATAATTAACATCAAAGAAATCGAAGATTTTAGAAACGTCTTTTAATATTTGCTGATGGCTGGTAAACAAAGTCAAATCGGTGTAGAACTTAGCCGTTGTTTCATTAAAATTTCCAGTGGAAATGAATCCATAACGCTTTAATTTTTCGTCTTCAATTCTGTCAATCACGCATATTTTACTGTGTACTTTCAGTCCTTTGATACCAAAAATAAGTTCAATCCCTTCTTGCTGCATTTGCTCGGCATACGAAATATTACTGGCTTCATCAAAACGCGCCTGCAACTCAATTTGAACCGTAACTTTCTTTCCGTTTTTGGCTGCATTGATAAGGGAACTTACGATTTGAGAGTTTTTGGCCAAACGGTATAATGTAATTTTTATAGAGGTAACTTTGGGATCTAGGGCAGCTTCCCGCAAGAATTTAATCAGATACGAAAACGACTGAAACGGTGCGTTGACGAGATAGTCTTTCTTAGCAATTTTATTTAAAATACTCCCATCTAGCGACAATCCTTCTACGGGCAGCGGTGTTTTAGGTTGGTATAATAAATCATAGCGACCCAAGTTAGGGAAGTTCATATAGTCCCGACGGTTGTGGTATCTTCCACCGGGAATAATACCATCGGAAGCATCAATTCCCATTTTGTTCAGGAAAAATTTCAGTGTATCTTTTTCAATGGATTGATCGTAAACAAAACGAACAGGCTCGCCAATTCTTCGGTCTTTTACCGAAGTAGCAATCTTTTCGAGCATACTTTTACTCATATCACTATCAATATCGAGCTGGGCATCCCGTGTGATTTTAATCATGTGGGCCGAGATGCTTTCGTAATCGAAAATATTAAAAATACTGCTCAGATTATATCGAATAACATCATCTAGCAGTATCAAATATTGCTTGCCATCTTTATCCGGAAGCTCCACAATTCTATTGGTGTTTTTGGGAATTTCAATAATGGCGTATCGAACTTCCGGCTTTATTTTAACCAAACCTAACATCTTAGATTTATGCTCTGTTTTCATTACCAATTTAACCGCTAAATATCCCGAAGTATCTTTTAATAAAGGGAATTCGGCTAAATCATTTAAGATAATCGTAACTAATTCAGGGCTTATTTTTTGGATGAAAAAATCTTTGATAAAGTTTTCATGCTCATCCGAAATTTCATTTTCATTGATGATAATGATGTTTTGCTTGACCAGTTCTTTTTCAATGGCCGTTAAAACCCTTAAACTTTCCGCTTGTTGCTTGATTACTATTTCGGTAATGTCTTTAACTAATTGTTGTGCTGAAATGCCACCAAGGATCTTCTCTCCGGTGACGCCTGACAAACTTAACCGACGAATAGCCGCAAAGCGCACTCGGAAAAACTCATCTAAATTATTCGAAAAAATGCCTATGAATCGTAATCTTTCTAATAAAGGAACCGCTTCATCAGCGGCTTCTTGTAAAACTCTGGCGTTGAATGCCAGCCAGCTTTTTTCTCTGTCTATATATCGAAAACTTGTTTCTGTGCTCATACTTATTTTAAATCTCTTGGAAAAATAACCTTTTGGGTAACGCCATTTTCTATGTCATTCCAACTCTCTTTGTCAAATATAATGTTCACAAATCCGGAAGTGGACACATTATCTATAAAAATGTTCCCAAATTTATTGACAAAATTTGTAATAGCCTCGTTATGCCCAAAAACAATTAAATGCTCATATTCATCAGAACAGGACTTGATGATTTGTTCCAGTTTTCTTTCATCAAAAGTGTATAATTCTTCTTTAAATGCAATACTCTCCACCGGAAAGGAAAGGTTTTGGGCAAAAATCATGGCTGTTTCCGAAGCGCGTTTAGCCGCACTACTCCAGACCACAAACGATTTTGGAATCTGATTACCAATATTGGAAGAAACCAAATGAGCATCCTGAATGCCTTTGCCGGTCAAAGGTCTGTCGTAATCGCGAAGTGGTGCTTCCCAACTGGATTTGGCGTGGCGAACAAGAATCAACTGTTTCATGACGGAATATTTTCTAGGTTTTGAAAGTATAAATTTAAGTTATTAATATGTATAATGAAAATATAATGAAAGAGTTTAATACAAAACTTACTGTCCAGTTGAAAATTAAAATTGTTTTTTTTTAAAACTTCTAGAAAAATCATAATTAAGAAACGGGCAGAAAATATTCAATTAGCGAATACTTAAAAGTTTTAAAATAAATGTTAAAAAAATTAAAATGTTATAAACAGCGATTGTTAATAATTAATTGTAAGTTTTTATCCTTTAAATATGTTAAATAATGCATTTAATCTATGAAATATTGCTTTTTATCGATGTTTTTTTTGGTGGTTCTAAAAAAACATGCTACTTTCGAACTGTTAAACTAATGCAAAAAACAAAATAGTAACCCCAAAAACCTAAATATCATGTCAAAAATCAAGGAAAAAAGCCCCAAAAAAAGCTATCATACGATACAAAAATGAAAGAAAAATGACATTTTGTCGAGTTTTCGCGCCGTTTATAGAGAAAATGGACTAAAAAGTAGCTAAGCGCCTATTTTTACAAGCAAATAGTATAACCCAATTATCTATCTCACCATAACGCCTACAAAACGACTCTCTGCACAAAATGCTAGTTTTCAAAAAATTATTCTCCTAAATCTAATTTGTATGAAATCAAATATTACATTTCTATTACTGACTCTTGATATGCTTGTCAGTTATGTATTCTCATTTTTTTACAATCTTATTTTTAAGGATTTAAAACCAATAAAAATGAAATCAAACTTTACAATTTCAAAAAAATTGTTTGCGTCATTGGCTCTTACTTTCTTTAGTATTACAATGTCATTTGCGCAAACTGGTTTCCCCCCGGCCAACACCTCGTGTACATCGAAAGACCTTGAGGTTGTTGCGGCAAAATTAACCGGTGGAGATGTATGTAATTCCTGTCCTACCCCGACAACAATTACAAGAAACCTGATGTTAGGAATTAATAACACCACAGGATCTACCAGAACTTCGTTTGCCTTTTGGGGAACGCTTGAGATCTACAGTGGTACCACCGGTGCATTAATTTCTTCTACAACAAGAACCGGATGTAACGGCCCGTTACCGGGTGGTTCAATTACGTATCTGAACTTTGGTAGTATCACCTATACTTGCGGTGATATTATTAAAATTTCAAATATATGGGAAGCCTGGACCACTTCAAGTGGTAACGAAACTTGTCCTTTAGACCCAAACAACATTTCGCCTAAATGTGGTAAAATCCCAAGCATTACTGTTAACGGTGGTGTAAATGGTGAATTTGCCAGCATTGATTCGCAATGTGGTTCCGCAACCGGAGCTTTAGATTTAACACCAACAGGGGGAACAGCTCCTTATACTTATTTATGGACAGCTTCCAACGGTGGTGTTGTACCTGCCGGTCAGTCAACGAACCAGGATTTAACAAATTTGGTACCAGGTGACTATTCAGTTGTGATTAAAGATGCCAACAATTGTATTATTACCAAATCGAGAACAGTAGTCGCTACTACAGCACCTCTTCCAGTATTTAGTGCTACAAGTAACATTACTGTTCCTTGTGGAGCTGCCACAACAAGCGCATTAACTTATACCAATAGTGCCTCTGGAGCTTGTCTAATCAGCGGCTCGGTTACTTCAACTTTAAGTACCCAAACACCTACCGGTGCTTGTGGAGGAACAGTAGTAGAAACCTGGACTTACACTGATGCCTATGGCAGAATAATAACCAAAACGAGAAACATCACTGTGAGCCCGGCAGCATTGCCAACCATGACGGCTCCGGGGAATACTACAGTAGCTTGTGGCGGATTACCAGCACCTAGCACTATACCTTTTACCAATGGATTAAGTGGTTCTTGTTTAATAAATGGAACATCCAATCCATCAACATTTACAGCTACACCAAATGCCTGTGGCGGAACCGTTACAGAAACATGGACAGCAACTGATTCTTGTGGTAGAGCTTTAGCTCCGGTATCAAGAGTTATTACAGTAAGTCCAGCGGCACTACCAACAATGACAGCTCTGGCTCCTACTACAGTAGCCTGTGGTTCATTACCAGCACCAAGCACACTTTCATTCAGCAATGGATTAAGTGGCGGTTGCGCAATAAGTGGTACTTCAAATGCTTCTACATTTACAGCTACTCCTAATGCCTGCGGTGGAATCGTTACGGAAACCTGGACAGCTACTGATTCTTGTGGAAGAGCTTTGGCTCCGGTTTCAAGAACTATAACTGTAAGTCCGGCTGCATTGCCAACGATGACGGCACCAGCGCCAATTACAGTAACTTGTGGAGGCGTTCCGGCTGCTAGTACAATTCCATTCACCAATGGATTAAGCGGTGGCTGTTTAGTTAGCGGTACTTCAAATCCTTCAACATTCTCAACTACTGTTGCTGGTTCCTGTAATGGAAAAGTAACCGAAACCTGGACTGCAACCGATTCATGCGGAAGAGCTTTAGCCTCAGTATCAAGAACTATTACAGTTGATGATACGACAGCTCCGGTTTTCAACAGTTTACCGGCTCCAAGCAACGTTTCTTATAGTACAACACCAACTTTCCAACAAGCTGTTGCTACTGATACTTGTAACACAGTCACTTTGACTTTTAATGATGTAGCCACTACTCCAAATTGTAATGGTTCTTATTCAATAACCAGAACCTGGACAGCCAAAGATACCTGTAACAATACCAGTACAGCTTCTCAAACTATCAACGTTAATGCCGCACAATTTGTAGCTAATAACGATAGTGGCAGTTTTATTAATGGATTCGTGGGTGGTACTTCCTTTACGAATGTTTTAGCTAACGATACTTTAGATGGCAATTCAATTACAAGTTCACAGGTAACTACAACTTTTGTTTCTTCCACTAACCCTGGCGTTACATTATCTGGAACTAATGTAGTTGTTGCACCGGGTACACCTGCCGGGAATTATACTTTAACATATAAAATATGTGGTGTATCTGCAACATGTAGTTGTGCCACCGGAATAGTTACTGTTCCTGTAACGGCTACTGCCATTGATGCAGTGAATGATACTGCTGCTCCTATCAACGGATATGTAGGTGGAACGGCTTTCACTAATGTACTGGCTAATGATACCCTTAACGGTGCGGCTGTAATTCCGGCTCAAGTGAACACTACTTTTGTGTCTTCCACTAATGCTGGAGTAACCCTTTCAGGTACTAACGTGCTTGTAGCTCCGGGAACTCCTGCTGGTTCTTATACCTTAACTTACCAAATCTGTGAAGTTCTTAATCCATCCAATTGTGATCAGGCTACGGTTTCAGTTTCTGTAACGGCTGCTGTGATTGATGCAGTGAATGATACTGCGGCTCCTATCAACGGATATGTAGGTGGAACGGCTTTCACTAATGTACTGGCTAATGATACCCTTAACGGTGCGGCTGTAATTCCGGCTCAGGTGAACACTACTTTTGTGTCTTCTACCAATGCTGGGGTAACGCTTTCAGGCACTAACGTGCTTGTAGCTCCGGGAACTCCTGCCGGTTCGTATACTTTAACTTACCAAATCTGTGAAGTTCTTAATCCATCCAACTGTGATCAGGCTACGGTTTCAGTTTCTGTAACTGCTGCTCTTATTGATGCAGTGAATGATACTGCGGCTCCTATCAATGGATATGTGGGTGGAACGGCTTTCACTAATGTATTGGCTAATGATACCTTAAATGGTGCGGCTGTAATTCCGACTCAGGTGAACACTACTTTTGTGTCTTCAACCAATGCTGGTGTGACGCTTTCGGGTACTAATGTGCTTGTGGCTCCGGGAACTCCTGCCGGTTCTTATACCTTAACTTACCAAATCTGTGAAGTCCTTAATCCATCCAATTGTGATCAGGCTACGGTTTCAGTTTCTGTAACGGCTGCTCTTATTGATGCGGTGAATGATACTGCGGCTCCTATCAACGGATATGTAGGTGGAACGGCTTTCACTAATGTACTGGCTAATGATACCCTTAACGGTGCGGCTGTAATTCCGGCTCAAGTGAACACTACTTTTGTGTCTTCAACCAATGCTGGAGTAACACTTTCAGGTACTAATGTGCTTGTAGCTCCGGGAACTCCTGCTGGTTCTTATACTTTAACTTACCAAATCTGTGAAGTTCTTAATCCATCCAACTGTGATCAGGCTACGGTTTCAGTTTCTGTAACGGCTGCTCTTATTGATGCAGTGAATGATACTGCTGCTCCTATCAACGGATATGTGGGTGGAACGGCCTTCACTAATGTACTGGCGAATGATACCCTTAACGGTGCGGCTGTAATTCCGGCTCAAGTGAACACTACTTTTGTGTCTTCCACTAATGCTGGAGTAACGCTTTCTGGCACTAATGTGCTTGTAGCTCCGGGAACTCCTGCCGGTTCTTATACCTTAACTTACCAAATCTGTGAAGTTCTTAATCCATCCAATTGTGATCAGGCTACGGTTTCAGTTTCTGTAACGGCGGCTGTTATTGATGCAGTGAATGATACTGCGGCTCCTATCAACGGATATGTGGGTGGAACGGCTTTCACTAATGTACTGGCTAATGATACCTTAAATGGGGCTGCTGTAATTCCGGCTCAGGTGAACACTACTTTTGTGTCTTCCACTAATGCTGGAGTAACCCTTTCAGGTACTAACGTGCTTGTAGCTCCGGGAACTCCTGCTGGTTCGTATACACTTACTTACCAAATCTGTGAAGTTCTTAATCCATCCAATTGTGATCAGGCTACGGTTTCGGTTTCAGTTCAGGCGGCTCCAATTGATGCAGTAAATAACACTTACACTGTTGATTGCGCAAACATTGGAACTATTGGAAACATACTTTCAAATGATTCCTTAAATAACAATACTGTTACTTTAGGCCAAATTAATTTATCAATTATCAATGGGTCTTATCCAAATTTGAATATCGATGCTAACGGTAATGTTTCTTTAACCAGTATCGGACATTGTGGTGATTATACGTTCACATATCAAATCTGTGAAAAATTAAATCCATCCAATTGTGATACTGCTACAGTAACCGTTTCCATTATTGATAACACACCTCCAACATTTACAGTACCAAATGGTATTACTTTAAATACCGATGCTAATTGTAATGTTGACAGCACTCCTGCATCAACCGGAAACCCAACAAACGTTAGTGACAATTGTGATGCCAATCCGGTAGTAACTTTTATAGACAATGATTGTTTTGGTAATTTCAATGAAGGTTCTGTAAATGCCGGTACTGGGAATTACTTCAATTTCAGCATTAGCGGTTTTGATAATTTAACCGCAAAAGATATTGAAAAAGTAGCTTTAGCTTTTGATACCAATCAAGGAAAAGGTAGAGTTCAATTTACACTGGTATCACCAAGTGGTCAAGGTGTAGTATTGGTTGGACCATACTGTAATGGTGGAGATTGCGATACTAATAATACAACAGAACTTTACTTACCTGTATTCTACCCAAATGCTTCAGGATATCCACAATGGAATAATAGTAATGTTATCCCAACAGGTGTTACTGTTAATATGACTCCTAATGGAAATCTTGCAGGTGCCAATACCATTACAGGTTTAACCTCATATGTGTCAAGTTTCGAAAACTTAACCGGACCAATGAATGGTACATGGTTTGTTTACGCTCAAAAAGTGGGTACTGAATTGGGTGCCATCCGTTTCAAAAGCGTTTGTTTGACTCCTGCTAATTCATGTCCGAATAATAAAGTAATTACCAGAACTTGGACAGTTACAGATGCTTGTGGAAATAAATCTACGGCAAGTCAAACTATCAAAATCCAGGATATCACGGCTCCAACATGGACTACCAGTGCCGGGTCTTTAGACAGAACTGTAGAATGTAGCGATGCTGCTGCTTTAGTGGCTGCACAAGCCCATGCTCCTATTGCTACTGACAACTGTTCCGGAACGGTAACTTATACAAAAACTCCGGGTCAATTTGTAGCCTCTCCAGGATGTTCGAATGCCGGTACCTATACAAATACATGGATTGCAAAAGATGTATGTGGTAATATCTCTACTGTATACACACAAGTTATCAGAGTTCAGGATACTATGGCTCCTATATGGACAACCATTGCAGATGCCTTAAATGTTACTGTAGAATGTAGCGATGCAACAGCTTTGGCCAATGCACAAGCCTTATTCCCGGTAGCTTCTGACTTATGTGATATTGATGTAACCAATATTATCAAAAAAGGGGGTAATTTCACTCCAACTTTAGGATGTGCTAATACGGGTACCTATACCAATACTTGGACGGTGATGGATGCCTGTGGAAATAATTCTACTGTATTCACACAAGTTATTACTGTTGTAGATACTATCAAACCACAAATAACTACTGCTGCTTCTAATCTGACAGTAGAGTGTGATGGTAATGGAAATCCGGCTGCATTGCAAGCTTGGATTGACTCTCACGGTGGCGCTGTAGCTACAGATGCTTGTTCTGCGGTGACTTGGACAAACAATTTTGATGAATTAAGCGATGGTTGTGGAAATACCGGTTCAGTAACCGTAACATTCACCGCAACTGACGGATGTAGTAATTTTGAAACTACAACGGCTACTTTTACAATACAAGATACTACCAAACCACAAATCACTACTGCCGCGTCTAATTCGACCGTAGAGTGCGATGGTAACGGAAATACAACTGCGCTTCAGGCTTGGTTAAACTCTAACGGTGGCGCTGTAGCATCCGATAATTGTTCGTCTGTAACCTGGTCTAACAACTTTACTTCTTTAAGTGATGGTTGTGGTAACACCGGTTCAGCAACAGTAATCTTTACTGCTACTGATTCTTGTGGTAACTTTGAAACTTCCACAGCTACCTTTACTATTCAGGATACTACCAAACCACAAATCTCAACTGCTGCTTCAGATTTAACAGTAGAGTGTGATGGAAATGGAAATGGTACTGCACTTCAGGCTTGGTTAAACTCAAACGGTGGTGCTGTTGCCTCAGATGCCTGTTCGTCTGTAACCTGGTCTAACAACTTTACTGCTTTGAGCGATGGTTGTGGCAACACTGGTTCAGCAACAGTAATCTTTACGGCTACGGATTCATGTG
>Ga0208270_100123_pt1 | contig 46001 bp, 30 predicted proteins | sample LakWasM109_LOW13_2_FD_183925 | JGI IMG/M metagenome (GOLD analysis project Ga0208270, IMG submission 183925) | Freshwater sediment methanotrophic microbial communities from Lake Washington under simulated oxygen tension - Sediment Metagenome... | ecosystem: Environmental > Aquatic > Freshwater >...
CGCGATTTTTGCTGAATTTTCCGTTCAGTAAAGAAAAACCGGAGCTGGCAATGATGATGCCGCCTGCAATTCGAAGTGCCGTAATGGTAATGCCGAAAAAAGACAATACATACTGTCCAACAAAAAAGGAAATGATTAAAATGATAAACACATTTAACGAAGTCAGTAACGATACCTTTGACCGTTCCCCTTTAGTGTAATCCTGTGTTAAACCCACAAAAATAGGGACAGTTCCGATAGGATTCAGAACCGAAAAAAGCGCCGCTAACAGAAAAATAAAAAGCTCCATAGTTTTTTTGGCAAAGGTAAATCTTGCATCCTATTTTAAATATTAAATAGAAGTTAAATAAACCTACCGAATTATAAAGTTACCATTATCTTTGAACCTAGAAATGAAAACCATGAAAAATAAGAAAACAGTTGTGCTAGGCGCTACTACAAAACCCGAAAAATATGCTTTTTTGGCCATTACAAAATTGGTAGAAAAAGGCCATTCCGTATTGGCTATTGGTCAGAATACCGGGGAAGTGGCCGGGGTGAAAATATATACCAAAAACATTCCGCTGAAAAATATTGATACCGTGACTTTGTATCTGAATCCGGCACGTCAACGTGAGTATTATAACTACATTATCGAGACAAAACCAAAACGCGTCATCTTCAATCCCGGAACTGAAAATCCTGAGTTTTACCAATTGCTGCAGGGCAATGGCATTAAGGTTGAAGTAGCTTGCACGTTGGTTTTATTGGCCACCAATCAGTATTAATATCGGGTATTTTCGGTAGCCGGTTTGCTGATTAAGAGTAAGCCGATAAACGTTATCAGTCCGTTGACAATGATCAATTCGTTGTCAAAGGTATAATCACCAAAAAGTTCAACGGAATACTTGCTGATAAAAAAGCAAATGGCTGGTGAAATCAAGCAAATAAAAGGAACGAACTTGTCGTGTACCGTTTTTGATTTCATGAATAAACCAAAAGCATAGAGTCCTAATAGCGGTCCGTAAGTGTAGGAAGCAATCTTAAAAATCATCTTTACTACGGAAGCATCATTTACGGCGTTGAAAATCACAATCACCAAAAACATCAAAAATGAAAATCCAATATGAACCAGATGTCTGGTTCTGACAATGTTGGGTTTGTTTTGATTTTCGGTTTTATCCATGCCGAGAAAGTCTACGCAAAAGGAAGTTGTTAATGCGGTCAAAGCTGAATCAGTCGTGGCAAAAGTCGCTGCGGTAAGTCCTAATAAAAATACTACCGCCGGTACAATTCCCAATGATTTTAAGGCAATTTCCGGAAAAAGAAAATCGGTTCGAGCCACACCATCCACCATGGGCACTGCAATGCCATTTTTTTCGGCAAACATATAAAGCAAGGCACCAACGCTTAGGAAGAAAATGTTGATGATGACAAAAATTCCGGTGAACGTGAACATGTTTTTTTGAGCTTCGCCTATGTTTTTGCAACTTAGATTTTTTTGCATCAAATCCTGGTCAAGTCCTACCATGGCTATCGTTACAAATATTCCACCCAGAATTTGTTTCCAAAAATAATTGCCTTTCAGATAGTCTTCGAAAAAGAAAACTTTAGAATAATTACTCTCTTTTACCGCTTCAAAAGCTTGGAAAGCTGAAAAATCCAGACTTCGGCAAATGAAAAATATTGTCAAAAAAACCGAAGAAACCAGGAAGAACGTCTGCAAAGTATCGGTGATGATGATGGTTTTCAATCCACCGCGATACGTATAAGCAAAGATTAATCCGAGAGAAATTAAAACCGTCAACGCAAAAGGCACTTCGAAAGCATCAAAAACATAACGTTGCAGCACAATCACTACCAAATACAAACGAAACGCCGAGCCAATGGTTCGGCTGATTAAGAAAATGGTGGCCGCCGTTTTATAACTGATAACGCCCAGGCGTTGTTCAATATAGCCATAAATTGAAGTCAGATTCATGCGATAGTAGAGGGGGAGCAGGACTTTGGCAATAATTAAAAAACCGATGGCATTGCCCAGAACAAACTGGAAATATTTGAACTGCAAATCAGGATTACCCACTTCGCCGGGCACCGAGATAAAAGTTACGCCAGACAGCGCTGTTCCTATCATTCCAAAGGCTACCAAATACCATTTTGAGTTTTTATTGGCTTTGAAAAACGTATCGTTATCGGAGCTTTTTTTACTGACCAAATTGGAAATCAAAATCAGTAAACCAAAATAAATAACGATAATAATCAGAATGGTGGTTGGTGACATAAAGTTGTTTTTATAGTTAGCCAAAATACTAAAAATTGTCAATTTGTTTGTTGGGTTATTGGGTTATTTGTAAAGAATAAATGTTGATAACAATTCAATAGCTACCCACTAATATTCTAACAATCTAAAGGTCTAATTCATTATTTTTGTCTCATGGAATTTTCATCAAAATTGCTCGAAAAAGCGGTCAACGAAATGGCGCAATTGCCGGGAATTGGAAAACGAACCGCTTTGCGGTTGGTGTTGCATTTGCTGAAACAACCTTCGGAGCAAACCCAATTTTTGTCACAGGCGCTGACTACGATGCGCGAAGAAATTAAATTTTGTACCACTTGTCACAATATCTCAGATGTGGAAGTGTGCGAAATTTGCAATAATCCTAAGAGAAACCATAAAATCATTTGCGTTGTTGAAGATGTTCGCGATGTAATGGCGATTGAAAACACCAATCAGTTCAAAGGAATTTACCACGTTTTGGGAGGTAAAATTTCGCCTATTGACGGCATTGGACCTAGCCAGTTGAACATAAATTCTTTGGTGGAAAAAGTAAAATTGGGAGAAACTGAAGAACTGATTTTTGCACTCAGCTCAACGATGGAGGGCGATACCACCAATTTTTATATCTTCAAGCAAATCAAAGAGTACGATGTGAAAACCTCTACCATTGCCCGCGGAATTGCCGTTGGCGATGAATTAGAATATGCCGATGAAGTGACCTTAGGGAGAAGTATTTTGAATCGGGTTCCCTTTGAAAATTCGTTAAAAAACATATAACGAAATAATCATTCTCTACATTTTTGTAATTAGAATTGAAAAACTATCTTTGTTTGCTAATTTTTTTAATAAAATAATGAACAAAACCAGTATATATATCTTTTTACTACTAAGTGTTTTTTTTACTTCCTGTGTACCTACTAAAGATTTAATCTATTTGCAAAATAAAGATAAGGACAATAATGAAGCGGTTATTCCTTCTAATCAAAAACCTTATCGTCTTCAAACCAATGATATCTTAACCATTACAATCAAGGCTATTGATCCCAAAATGGTAGAGATATTCAGTAATACGGGTGGTCAGGCGGCTCAGATTTCGGATCAAGGGAGTTATTATACCGGATACTCTGTTGATGATCATGGGAATATCCGATTGCCGATTCTTGGTGAAATTAATGTTTTAGGCTTCACCGTTGAAGAAGTCAGAATCAAAATTGAGAAGCAACTTCACGAACAGTATTTCAAAAATGAAGCTGGGATTTTTGTTACCGTAAAGCTGTCAGGATTTCGATATACCATCAATGGGGAAGTGGGCAGTACTGGTACCAAAGTGATTTATCAGGACAAGGTAAATATCATGGAAGCCATTGCCAATGCTGGTGATATCACGGTAACCGGTGACCGGAAAGATGTTAAGGTCATCAGAAGATACCCTCAAGGAAGTGAAACGTTCAGTATCGATTTGACTAATGGCAAAGCGGTTAATTCTCCTTGTTTTTACCTTCAGCCGAATGATTATATTTATGTAAAGCCATTGAAACAGAAAACGTGGGGAACCGGAAAAACCGGTATAGAGTCGTTATCGACCATCATCACCATTTTGTCTTTGGCCACTACAACCTTTTTGTTACTTAAAAATTAATTCCATTTTTCATGTTAGACGTAAAAGATTTTACTTTTTTTGACAAACAAAGCAGCTTTGATTTTAAAGGATTTTTAATCAAAACGGCCAGTTATTGGAAATGGTTTGTGATTGGATTAATCATTGCTTTTTCTATAGCACATCAGGTAAATGTCAGAAAGCAAAAAATTTATGGTATTGAAACTACTATAGCGGTTCAGGAAGAGAACAATCCTTTTTTTACGGCCAACACCAGTTTGGTTTTTAACTGGGGCGGAACTTCGGATAAGGTTCAAATGATTTCAACCACTCTAAAATCAAGATCACACAATGAAGTCGTAGTGGATAGATTACAGTTTTATGTTGATTATTTAAGACAAACAAAGTATTTCCTGCAAGATGTTTACGGAGAAGTACCGTTCAAAGTTACTTTAGACAGAACTCAAAATCAGCTGTTGGGTCAGTTTGTGAAAGTAAAAATGCTTTCCAGAGATAAGTACCAAATTACAATACCGTTTCAGAGCAATACAGCAGAAGTAATCAAGTATGCTGATAATAGAATAACAACCATTGCTGTTCCCAATAAAGAGTTTGTCAAAACATTCAAAGTTGGTGAAGATGTTTCACTTCCTTTTCTGCATTGGAAACTAAGTTTGGCAAATTATTCAGGAGATAATTTTGATGAAGAAACATTGATTCGTTGCAACCCATTTGACGCAACGGTTTCCGGTCTTAAAGGAATTAAAGTAGATACGGATGATAAAGCCGGTTCTATTTTGAAACTGGGAATGGAAGGGACGAATAAGGCCAGAATGGTAGATTATCTTAATGCTACTGTTGAGGTTTTAATCAAAAGACAATTAGACAGCAAAAATAAATTTGCCGAAAACACCATTAATTTCATTGACGAAACCCTGGGCTCAATGGAAAAGCAATTAAAAAACTCCGGCGAAGAATTAAAAGATTTCAGCAAGAACAACAACATTATTGACATAGAAGAAGGGGGCGCTAACTACAAGCAACAGCTATTAGACTTTGATGCCAAAAAGGATGATGTGGAACGAAAAATTGCCTACCTCAATTCCTTGAAAAATTATTTGAAAGGCAGTGTTGATTTCTCCAAATTACCGGCTCCAACCGTGGCCGGGATTGATGAACCTAACATCAATACCAATGTGGCTCGTTTGATATCGCTTTCCATCCAACGCTCGGAGTTGGTTTATTCGATAAAAGGCGAGGTGTATTATGAGAGAATTGATAATGAAATTCAATCGGTTAAGAAAGTATTGTTGGAGAACGCCAATTCTTACCGAACGGCTTTGCAATATGACTTGAATTTGGCCAATGAAAAAATTGCCAAAATTGAAGGCGAAATCAGTAAACTCCCTGAAAACAAACAAGAATGGTTGAAGTTATCCAGAAAATACAATTTAAGTGATAACATCTACAATACCTTTTTGCAAAAAAGAAGTGAAGCTTCAATTGTTAAAGCAGCCAATTTATCGGATATACAATTTATAGATCCGGCCAAAGATGTGGGCGGTGGATTGCTTGGTCCCAAAACAAGTGTAAATTATGTTTTAGCTTTCTTTTTGGGAATTTTAATTCCGTTAGTGCTGGTTTTTTTCATCTTCTTTATTAGCAATTCTATTCAGAATATTGAAGATATCTCCAGCCTTACGCAGTTGCCATTGCTGGGAATTGTTGGTGTTAAGCATTCCGAAACCAATTTGTCGGTTTTTGAAAGACCAAAATCAGCGCTGTCTGAATCCTTTAGAGCCATTCGTTCTTCGCTACAATTCCTATACAAAAAGCAAAGTATCGAAGGAACAAAAACACTCATGCTAACGTCTTCTGTCAGTGGTGAAGGGAAAACATTTTGTTCTATCAATATTGCTACCGTATTTGCGCTAAGCGAAAAGAAAACCATCATTTTAGGACTCGATTTAAGAAAGCCAAAAATATTTGATGACTTTAATATTCAGAATGAAATCGGAGCCGTTAATTATTTAATTGGACAAAAAAGATTGGATGAGGTGATTCAAAAAACCCATATTCCGTATCTTGATGTTATTACCTCAGGGCCTATTCCACCGAATCCGTCAGAGTTAATCCTTGGTGAATCCATGAAAGAAATGATGGATCAGTTGAAAAAAGAATACGATTATATTATTTTGGATACGCCTCCGGTGGGTCTGGTTTCGGATGCCTTGGAATTGGCACAGTATTGTGATGTTACCTTATACATAGTGCGTCAAAATTTCACTAAAAAAGAAATGTTGACACTATTAAACAACCGATCTAAACGTGGAGAGCTGAACAACATCAGTATCATTTTCAACGGTTACGAAAACAAAGCTAAATACGGCGTTGGTTACGGTTACGGCTATGGCTATGGTTACAGTTATGGCTACGGTTACGGCAGTGGCTATCACGAAGACGAAGAACCAACTGGCTTCTTCTCCAAATTGTATTATAAATTTTTTATCAAAAGAAGAAATAATGGAAAACAATAAAACATCTATACTCATTACGGGTGGAGCTGGATTTATTGGTTCTAATCTCTGCGAGCATTTCTTATCCAAAGGATATCAAGTAACTTGCCTGGATAATTTTTCAACCGGACATCGCCATAATATTGAAGCTTTGTTGGCTTCTCCCAATTTCAAATTAATTGAAGGGGATATCCGTAATCTGGAAACGTGTACCCAAGCCGTCCGAAACGCAGATTATGTCTTGCACCAAGCGGCTTTAGGCTCGGTTCCCCGTTCTATAAACGATCCAATTACTACAAATGATGTAAATGTATCCGGGTTTTTGAACATGCTTACAGCCTCAAGAGATGCAGGTGTTAAACGATTTGTGTATGCCGCCAGTTCTTCCACCTATGGAGATTCTGAAGGCTTGCCAAAAGTGGAAGACAAAATTGGGAAACCACTTTCACCGTACGCCATTACCAAATATGTAAACGAATTGTATGCCGAAATCTTTGGCAAAACCTATGGCTTTGAAACTATCGGTTTGCGCTATTTTAATGTGTACGGAAGAAGACAGGATCCCAACGGAGCTTACGCTGCGGTAATTCCAAAATTTGTGATGCAATTGATGCAACACCAAAGCCCGATTATTAATGGAGACGGGAACTACTCTAGGGATTTCACCTATATCGACAATGTGATTCAAATGAATGAATTAGCCATGTTGACACAAAATCCGGAAGCCATAAACACGGTGTACAATACTGCTTTTGGTGACCGAACCACACTGAATGATATGGTTACTTATTTAAAAGAATTTTTGTCAGCTTATGATGATTCGATTAAAAATATAGCTGTCACTCACGGACCTAACAGAGTTGGCGATATTCCGCACTCGTTGGCCAGTATTGACAAAGCAAAACAATTACTCAATTATGCTCCCCACTATTCGTTTCAGGACGGATTGAAAGAAGCCGTAAAATGGTATTGGGACAATTTAAAACAAGATTAACAATTACAATTTATAATGAAGATAACTAATATTTGTTGTATTGGCGCTGGCTATGTTGGAGGACCAACGATGGCTGTTATTGCCGAAAAATGTCCGGGTATTAAAGTTACTGTGGTCGACTTAAATGAAGCACGAATAGCTGCCTGGAATGATAAAGATGTAAACAATATTCCAATATACGAGCCGGGTTTAAACGAATTGGTAGCCAATACCAGAGGAAAGAATTTATTCTTTTCTACCGATGTGGATAAAGCGATTGATGAAGCCGAACTGATTTTTATTTCGGTCAATACACCAACCAAAACCTACGGAACCGGAAAAGGAATGGCGGCCGATTTAAAACACATCGAACTTTGTGCCCGACAAATTGCCAAAGTAGCCAAATCGGACAAAATCATTGTAGAAAAATCAACCCTGCCGGTTAGAACTGCGGAAGCCATAAAAAGTATTTTAGACAATACCGGGAATGGCGTTCAGTTTCAAATTTTATCCAATCCTGAATTCTTGGCCGAAGGTACCGCGGTGCCCGATTTATTAAGCCCTGATAGAGTTCTTATAGGTGGTGATACTAGCCCGGAAGGACAAAAAGCAATCAATGCTTTGGTAGCTGTTTACGCCAATTGGGTGCCGAAAGAACGCATTTTAAAAACCAATGTTTGGTCGTCTGAATTGTCAAAATTAACGGCCAATGCTTTTCTGGCACAACGCGTTTCTTCCATCAATGCCATTTCTGAATTATGCGAAAAAACAGAAGCCAATGTTAACGAAGTAGCCAAAGCCATTGGTATGGACAGCCGTATTGGTTCTAAATTCTTAAAAGCCTCTGTTGGTTTTGGAGGCTCTTGTTTTCAAAAAGATATCTTGAACCTGGTCTATATCTGCAAAGCTTTCGGGCTAAATGAAGTGGCCGATTACTGGGAACAGGTTATCATCATGAATGATCATCAAAAAAGACGCTTTTCTAAAAACATTGTGCAAACACTGTATAATACCGTTTCCGGAAAAAAAATCGCATTTTTGGGTTGGGCCTTTAAAAAAGACACCAACGATACCCGTGAATCTGCAGCCATTTATGTGGCCGATGATTTAATCAACGAACAAGCCAACATTGCTTTATTTGATCCAAAAGTGTCTCACAAACAAGTCTTGTTTGATTTGAATTACCTGGAAACAAGAACTGCTTCAGAAAACGAAAAATACATAGCTACATTTGGAAGCGCTTACCAAGCTTGTGAAAATGCACATGCCATAGCGATTCTGACAGAGTGGGATGAATTTAAAGAATACGATTGGCAAAAAATATATGATACGATGTTAAAACCTGCTTTTATTTTTGATGGCAGAAATTTATTGGATGCCGATAAAATGAGAGAAATAGGGTTTGTTTATCAGGCAATTGGCTCTAAATAAACTATATTAGCTAACTTAAATTTTAGATTTTTCTAAAAAAAACATGGATTCAAAAATTGCAATAATAGGATTGGGATATGTAGGTTTACCACTGGCAAGATTGTTTGCTACTAAATATTCAGTCGTTGGATTTGACATCAATCAAAACAGAATAACCGAATTAAATTCAGGCAAAGATGCTACGCTTGAGATTGATGAACAAACACTCAAAGCGGTTTTAGTAAATACGTCTTCAGCCGAGAAAGGACTTTTTTGCAGTAGTAATTTAGACGACATTAAAAATTGTAATTATTATATTGTTACGGTTCCCACTCCAGTTGATAAAAATAATCGTCCTGATTTGACACCTTTGTACAAATCGAGCGAAACCGTTGGGAAAGTCTTGAAAAAAGGCGACATCGTAATTTATGAATCTACGGTGTATCCGGGTGTTACCGAAGAAGAATGTATTCCCGTGTTAGAAAAAGTAAGCGGATTGAAATTCAATGTTGATTTCTTCGCCGGTTATTCCCCGGAGCGAATCAATCCCGGAGATAAAGAACACACCGTTGAGAAAATATTGAAAGTAACTTCAGGATCTACGCCTGAAATCGGACAGAAAGTCAACAACTTATACAAATCGGTTATCACGGCCGGGACGCATTTGGCACCGAGCATAAAAGTAGCCGAAGCCGCCAAAGTCATTGAAAATTCGCAACGTGATATCAATATTGCTTTTGTAAATGAATTGGCCAAAATCTTCAATTTATTAGAAATTGACACGCATGACGTACTGGAAGCCGCCGGAACCAAATGGAATTTCCTTCCGTTCAAACCGGGTTTGGTTGGTGGCCATTGCATAGGAGTAGATCCATATTATTTGGCACAAAAAGCACAGGAAAAAGGATACCATCCCGAAATTATTTTGGCCGGAAGACGTCTGAACGACAGTATGGGCGAATATGTAGCCTCACAAGTGGTGAAACTCATGATTAAAAAAGGAGTGACCATTAACGGCGCAAAACTGTTGATGTTGGGCTTTACTTTTAAAGAAAATTGTCCCGATGTCAGAAATACAAAAATTGTAGATGTAGTATCCGCTTTAACCGATTATGGCATGGAAGTGACCATTTTTGATCCTTGGGCAAAACCCGAAGAAGTGTGGCACGAATACAGTTTGAAGACTACCAACGTATTGCCAACGGATACTTATGATGCCTTGGTATTGGGCGTGGCTCATAAAGAATTTGAAACGCTCGATTTTTCGAAACTGAAAAAAGCCAACAGCGTTTTATTTGATGTGAAAGGAGTTCTAAAAGAAAAAGCAGACGGCAAATTATAATATGAAAAAGATACTTATCACCGGAGGAGCAGGATTTATTGGATCACACGTTGTAAGACGTTTTGTGACCAAATATCCGTCGTATCAGATTTTTAATCTGGATGCACTGACTTATGCCGGAAACCTTGAAAACATTGCTGATATTGAGAAAGCACCAAATTATACTTTTATAAAAGGGGATATCGTTGACGCTGATTTTATCAATGATTTATTTCAAAAGCATCAGTTTGACGGAGTACTTCATTTAGCGGCCGAATCCCATGTGGATCGTTCCATTACTGATCCGTTAGCCTTTGTGAAAACGAATGTTATCGGTACTATGAATTTGTTGAATGCCGCTAAAACTATATGGAAAGACAATTTTGATGGAAAGCGTTTTTATCATATTTCTACCGATGAGGTATACGGAAGTCTTGGCGCCACCGGATTGTTTACCGAAACGACAGCTTACGACCCAAATTCTCCTTACTCAGCTTCAAAAGCCAGTTCGGACCATTTTGTAAGAGCATATGGTGAAACTTATGGCTTGCCTTATGTGATTACCAATTGTTCTAACAATTATGGCCCCAATCATTTCCCGGAGAAATTAATTCCGCTTTTCATTAATAATATAATTAATAACAAACCATTGCCGGTTTATGGCGATGGGAAATATACCCGCGATTGGCTTTTTGTGGAAGACCATGCAGTGGCTATCGACTTAGTTTTTCACGAAGGAAGAAATCATGAAACCTATAACATTGGAGGTTTTAACGAATGGCAAAACATTGATTTGGTCAAATTACTGTGCCAACAAATGGATAAAAAATTAGGAAGAGCGGAAGGAGAATCTGAAAAGTTGATTACTTATGTAAAAGACCGACCGGGACACGATTTGCGATATGCTATTGATGCTTCCAAAATAAATACAGAATTGGGATGGAAACCATCCGTAACTTTTGAACAAGGCTTAGAAAAAACAATTGATTGGTATTTATCGAATGAGGCCTGGTTGAAAAACGTAACTTCGGGCGAATATGCGAAGTACTATAAAAAACAGTACAATTAATATTTTTAATAAAATAAGATGCAGATATTAGTCACAGGAGCAGCAGGTTTTATTGGTTTCCACCTTTGTGAAAGGTTGTTGTCAATGGGTCACACTGTGGTAGGACTTGACAATATTAACGGTTATTATGATATTAATTTAAAAATGTCACGGTTAAGCCATTTGGGAATAACTGAAGTTTTTGAACACAAAGTAGCCGTCAGTAAAAAGTATGGAGATAAATTTCATTTCACTAAAATTAATTTAGAAGATAAAATTCACCTGCCATTACTATTTAAAACCTATAAATTTGATGCCGTATGCAACTTAGCGGCTCAAGCCGGAGTTCGATATAGCCTTGAGGATCCAATGGTATACATTGAAAGTAATATCGTTGGATTTGTCAATTTGCTGGAATGCATGAGACATAATGATGTCAAAAAAATTGTCTATGCCAGTAGTTCGAGTGTGTACGGAAACAGCAAAACCGTTCCTTTTAGCGTAGACGATAAAGTGGATGAACCTATCAGTTTATATGCTGCCTCTAAAAAAGCAAACGAGTTAATGGCTTATACATACAGTCATTTGTTTGGTATACAATCCATAGGATTGCGGTTTTTTACAGTATACGGACCCTGGGGAAGACCTGATATGGCTATGTTTTTATTTACAGATGCCATTTTAAATAACAAGCCCATCAAGGTTTTTAATAACGGAGAATTATACCGAGACTTTACTTATATAGACGATGTTGTGCAAGGAGTAGTAGCTACTCTTACAAATACTGAGTTTACGAAAAAATATGCCCTTTATAATATTGGCAACAGCAAACCCGTTAAATTACTTGATTTTATCGAAGAAATTGAAAAATGTACCGGTAAAAAAGCTGATAAAGTGATGGCTCCTATGCAACCGGGTGATGTTGAACGAACTTTCGCAGATGTTAGTGATTTTCAAAAAGATTTTGGCTATAGTCCTAATACCCCCATTAAAACTGGCATACATAAATTTGTCGAGTGGTATAAAAAATATACAACTCAATACAAATTACTATAAAATTTTAACCAATGCTTTTTAACTCTCTCAGCTTTGCTTTTTTTCTGCCTATAGTATTTTTCCTGTATTGGTTTGTAACCAACAGATCGCTTAAGATGCAGAATATTTTATTGCTAGTTTCTAGTTATTTTTTTTACGCTTGTTGGGATACGCGGTTTTTATTCTTGTTAATTTTTTCGACATTGCTAGATTATTTTACTGGACTTAAAATGACGGAATCCGAAAATGCTATTCACAGGAAGATATGGTTTTGGCTTAGTGTGAGCATCAATCTGGGTTTTTTGGGGGTATTCAAGTATTATAATTTTTTCGCTGCTTCATTCACGGATCTCCTCTCTGGTTTTGGACTTCACGTGAGTCCAATGACCCTAAATGTAATCTTACCGGTTGGAATTTCATTTTATACCTTTCATGGTCTCTCTTATGTAATAGATATTTATAATAAAAAGATCGTTGCTGAGAAAAATTTTATTGATTATGCCGTTTTTGTGAGCTTTTTTCCATTACTGGTAGCAGGGCCCATTGAACGAGCTACGCATCTTTTGCCACAAATTCAAAAAGCGCGGGTATTTGATTATCAAAGGGCAGCTGACGGCTTGCGGCAAATACTGTGGGGATTGTTTAAGAAGGTAGTCATAGCCGATAATTGCGCCACTTTTGCCAATGCTATTTTTAATAATTACAATCAGAGCTCGGGAAGCACTCTTATTTTTGGAGCCATATTTTTTACTTTTCAGATTTATGGTGATTTTTCGGGGTATTCAGATATTGCCTTAGGGGTTGCCCGTTTGTTTGGAATCGACTTATTGCGGAATTTTGCTTTTCCCTATTTTTCAAGGGATATTGCCGAGTTTTGGAGGCGTTGGCATATTTCACTGTCTACGTGGTTTAGGGATTATTTATACATTCCACTTGGGGGAAGTGCGGGAAGTAAATGGGTTAAAATCCGGAACACTTTCATCATTTTCCTAGTAAGCGGGTTTTGGCATGGAGCCAATTGGACCTTTATCATTTGGGGCTTGCTAAATGCGCTTTATTTTATGCCTTTAATGATGTTTAATAAAAACAGGGTGAATATTGAAATTGTGGCTCAAAACTCTTTTTTCCCTTCGATAAAGGAATTATTGCAGATAGTTACCACTTTTGGTTTAACGGTATTTGCCTGGATTTTCTTCCGGTCTGATACCGTAGCACAGGCATTTAGCATCCTAAGGGAGATTTTTTCGGAATCATTATTGACGATGCCTAAATTTCACGATAAAAAAGAAGTACTCACCATAATAATTTTGATTTTGTTCTTCCTCATTGTAGAATGGACTGGCAGGAGAAACCAATATGCTCTCGAAAAATTGTTTGTCCATAAAAACCGTGTTTTCAGATGGACATTTTATTATTTGTTAATCATATTGTTAATAGCCTTTACTGGTGAAGACCAAGAGTTTATTTATTTTCAATTTTAGTCGCTCATTATATTTCAAATGAAGAAATTTGTTATTAAAATATTGATTTTTCTCTTTCCGTTACTGATGTTCTTCGGATTGCCATGTTATTATTTATATCGTTATGATGAAAATTTTAACAGGTTGACACTTTCCGATAATCAAAAGGAACGTCATTTGGTGGGCTATCTTTATAATGAGGGGAACTATGATTATTTAAAATGGAATGCCATTAACAGTGATCAAAAGTATACTGTTATTTCATTGGGTTCGTCACGAGTTTTGCAGTTTAGGAAAGAAATGTTCAACGATTCATTTTACAACGCCGGTTTTGCCATTAGTAGGGTGAATGAATTTCTACCTTTTTTAAAAAGTTTAAAAAAGGACAACTTACCACAGTACCTGATTATCTCTTTAGATCAATGGATGTTCAACTACAATTGGGATAAGCTTGAAGCACAGCCCAATCCGGATAAATGGGAATCGGCCTTTCAGTTTACGCCCAAGCTTTTTGTAATCAATGCTGCCTGGAAAGATTTTTTTGACGGTAAATTCAGTAAGATTAATCCTAAAAAGGATGGTGTGGTTAGGGTTGGATTAAATGCCTATGTCAATGATACCGGCTTTAGGAATGACGGAAGTTTCTTTTATGGAAAACAAATCACAAAGCGTCTTGTCAATGATTCTACTATGGCGGATTATAAGTTCAGGGATACTAAAGAAAGAATTAATAAGGGGATAAGCCGTTTTGAATATGGCAACAATGTAAATCCGAAGGCTATAGCCGAGTTGAAAAAACTCATTTTATTTTGCAAAGCCAATAAAATTCATTTAATTGCATTTTTGCCACCATTTTCTAATGAAGTCAACCGTTATATGCAGGAGCAAAATAAATATGAGTATATGGATAAAATCTATCCAGCAATATATCCTTTATTTGCAGCGTTTGATATGGAACTTTATGACTTTAAACAATTGTCCTTAGTCAATTCCGATGATAGGGAAACTATAGATGGATTTCACGGAGGAGAAGTAACGTACCTTAAAATACTGATTGAAATGTTAGAGAAAAAATCGATGCTAAATAAGGTTTCTGATTTGAATTCTAGAAAAAATGAACTAAAAAAACGAATTAATAACTATACTATCTATAACACTGGTAATTAATTAAAAATATCTTACCAATGCTAAATAATAAAACTATTCTGATAACTCACGGTGCTTGATCATTGGGGGAGTTTTAACAAAACACATTTGAATCCATTTTCTCAGGTAAGAAAGTTAATTGTTCTTTCGAGAGATGAGCAAAAAACAGTTTCAAATGGCTTAGGAATATCCGTCTAGTCAAATTTCCAAAGATTATGTTTTATTGGATGATGTAAGGGAAATTGAAAACTGTACAGGTCTGATGATGAAAAAAGATTTTTTACCAATGGTGCTCGTCGATGTTGAAAGAATCTGGGTTGATGAGAGTCTGTTGAAAGATAATTTTGGATACAATCGAAACACTGCAGTCACAGCAGGAGAAAAAAAATTACCAATTTGTATTATAATTTATTGCATTGATTACTGCTTTACAAAACTTTAATAAATTTTTCAACTATGAATATTCTTAGTTTGATAGGAAGAACAAAAGGACTTTTTGAAGAAGACATAGTAAACAATGATGCTATTCTTAAAAAAATAGTATCTAGTGCTTCTTTTTTGGTTATTGGCGGAGCCGGATCTATTGGGCAGGCCGTAACCAAAGAAATTTTCAAGCGAAACCCTAAAAAGTTGCACGTTGTTGACATCAGTGAAAACAATCTGGTAGAACTGGTTCGGGATATAAGAAGCTCTTTTGGTTACATTGACGGCGATTTTCAAACCTTTGCTTTAGATATTTCTTCTATAGAATATGATGCTTTTATTGAGGCAGACGGAGCATATGATTATGTGCTCAATCTTTCCGCGTTAAAACATGTCCGTAGCGAAAAAGACCCTTTTACTTTGATGCGAATGATTGAAGTGAATGTTTTCAATACCGAGAAAACCATCAAACAATCCATAGCCAAAGGCACCAAAAAATACTTTTGTGTTTCTACAGATAAAGCCGCCAATCCGGTAAACATGATGGGCGCTTCCAAAAAAATCATGGAAATGTTCCTGATGAAATACAGTAATGACATTTCAATTTCTACGGCGCGTTTTGCCAATGTCGCTTTTTCAGATGGCTCATTACTACATGGATTTAATCAAAGAATTCAAAAAAGACAACCCATAGTGGCTCCCAATGATATCAAAAGATATTTTGTTACGCCGCAGGAAGCCGGAGAACTTTGCTTAATGTCGTGTATTTTTGGCGATACCAGAGATATTTTTTTTCCAAAGCTAAGCGAGAGCTTGCATTTAATCACTTTTGCCGAAATTGCGGTTAAGTATTTAAAAGCATTAGGTTTTGAAGTAGAAGAATGTACCTCTGAAGAAGACGCCCGTCAAAAAATAACCAATCCCGCTTCATCAAAAAAATGGCCTTGTCTTTTTACAGCAAGTGATACTACAGGAGAAAAAGATTTCGAAGAGTTTTTCACTACTCATGAAACGCTCGATATGGCCCGCTTTCAAAACTTGGGAATTATAAAAAACAACCCTTTTATAGAAGCTGAAAAAATCACCGAATTTTCGAAAGCCATAGCCGGATTCAAAAACCAACGCCAATGGACCAAAGAGGAACTGGTTTCCTTATTTAACTATATGATCCCTGAGTTTGCTCACAAAGAAACCGGGAAATATTTAGACGCAAAAATGTAATGGAAAAGCATTCAGAAACGATTAAATTTATAAAGTCACTATACCCTAATACTGATTTTGTTCCGTTACACGCTCCGGTTTTTGGAGGCAACGAAAAAAAATACCTTTCCGACACTATTGACACCACTTTTGTATCTTCGGTTGGGGCTTATGTGGATTGTTTTGAAACCATGATGACCGATATTACCAAAACGCAAAAAGCAGTAGCAGTTGTAAACGGAACGGCCGGAATTCAGGTAGCGTTGCAGTTGGTTGGCGTAAAAAGCAATGACGAGGTCCTTACACAGGCCTTAACGTTTGTGGCGACTGCCAATGCCATTGCCTACAATAATGCGCATCCTGTTTTTATTGATGTTGATTTGGATACGATGGGATTATCTCCTGTTGCGTTGCAAAACTTTTTATCAGAATATGGCGAGTTGCGGGAAGACGGATGTTATAATAAAAAAACAGCGCGTAAAATGGCAGCTTGCGTTCCAATGCACACGTTTGGTTTTCCGGTGCATTTAGATGAAATTGTCGCTATTTGTAATCAATGGAAAATTCCGGTAGTAGAAGATGCCGCCGAATCTTTGGGAAGTGAATACAAGAACCAACCCACCGGAAGTTTTGGCGATGTGGGTGTTTTTTCATTCAACGGAAATAAAATTGTGACTTCCGGTGGTGGTGGGGCTCTGGTGACCAATACTATTGCTTTGGGAGAAAAAGCAAAATACATAACTACTACGGCCAAAGTTCCTCATCCGTATGAATACAATCATGACGAATTAGGCTATAATTTCAGAATGCCCAATTTGAACGCGGCTTTGGCTTGTGCCCAATTGGAGCAATTAGATTTTTTCTTGGCCAATAAAAGAAACTTGGCGCAACAGTATCAAGCTTTTTTCAAAGAAAAAGGAATTCAGTTCCGAACAGAAACCCCTGACACCAAAGCCAATTATTGGTTAATGTGCATTGAGTTGGAAAACAAAACAGAACGGGATTTGTTTCTGAAAAACACCAATGAATTTAATGTGATGACAAGGCCCATTTGGCAGTTAATGTTCCGATTGCCAATGTATGCCAACTGTCAGAAAGACGACCAAAAGAATGCCTTGTTTTTAGAAGAAAGAATAGTTAATATACCAAGTAGTGTCAGATAAAAAAGTAATATTGATGGGATATTCCGGCCACGGTTTTGTAGTTGCAGAAGCAGCTATAGTAATCGGTATGAACCTAGTGTATTATGCTGATGTAAAAGAAAGTACCATAAACCCATTCCATTTAGAGTATCTAGGTTTTGAAGGGGAGGATTATTTTAGAGGATGGGAAGAGGACTTTAATTATGTTTTGGGTATTGGAGACAATAAAATAAGACAAAAATTAGCTCATTTAATATTGTCAAAAAATAAAGAAATGGTGAATGTAATTCATCATTCAGCTTCAATTGCTACTATGATAACTATTGGTAAAGGTAATTTTATAGCCAGAAATGCTGCCATTAGTCCTTTGTCGGAAATAGGAAATTTTTGTATCCTAAATACCGGAAGCATTGTCGAGCATGAGTGTGTTATCGCTGATGCTGTTCACATAGCACCGGGAGCTGTTTTGGCCGGAAATGTAACTGTAGGGGAGCGAACTTTTATAGGGGCTAATGCGGTTATAAAACAAGGCGTTAAAATAGGGAAAGATGTGATTATAGGTGCGGGTTCTGTCGTTCTCAAAGATGTTGATGACAATTCAAAAATATACGGAAACCCAGCTAAAATTTGAGTATGGACACTTTAGTCGTTACATTTATTTATCCCAAGGTCGAGCCATTTTTGAATGAATTTATTTCGTCTTTAAATTCTCAAACCACTAAGGAATTTAAAGTATTACTATTTAACGATGGGGTATCAAAAGCAGATTTATTATTTAAAAATTTAGATTTAGATTATCAAATTATTAACGTTTCAGGTTCGGTTAAAGAAGTTAGGGAAGAAGCATTTATATTGCTAAAAAAAACTGTTGTCAAGCATATTATTTTTCAAGATTCGGATGATTTAATGTCAAGTAATAGAGTAGAGACGTGTTTGAAATATTTAGAATCAAAAGTGTTAGTTTGTAATGATTTAGATTTAATAGATACTGACGGGAATTTAATTAAGAATGGTTATTGGTCAGTTAGATTACCAAATTCGTTTATATTTGATTACACTTTTATTAAAAGATTTAATATAGTTGGTTTAGGAAATACTGCCATAAGAAGGGAATTATTAGATTACGAAATTAAATTTACGGAAGAAGAACCCTTGGCTTTAGATTGGTTTATTTTTTATCAATTACTTAAAAAAAGCAAAGAAGAAGGTATCTTTGTCAATACATGTACAACTATTTACAGACAACACTTTCATAATTTAGCTGGATTAGGGGAGTTTAGTGAGAAAAGATTGCAACACGCCATCAATGTGAAAAAAGTGCATTACAATGCGTTAATAGCTATCGGGTTTGATTTTGACACTGAGCTTAAAGAGGTAGAAGCAATTGAAAAGAAACAACGCAAAGATTTAAAAATAACTATAGAACAACCACTGTTTTGGTGGGAAGAAACAGAATTTATATTATGAAAAAAATTAAACTGGGCAGTAAGGAAATATTTAATTTTTCGAAACCTTATATTATAGCAGAAATTGGAGCTAACCACAATGGAGATATGGACTTAGCCCGACAAATGATTGATTCCGCGGTTTTGTGCGGTGTTGATGCGGTTAAATTTCAATCTTGGTCGCCTTCTTCGTTAATTGCAAAAGAAGAATTTGACAGAAATCAAAAGTATGATGATTCACCGAAAAAGCACTTTGGATCATTAAAAGAAATGGTTGAAAAATACTATTTAAGGGAAGAACAACATTTTGAATTAAAAGACTATTGCGATTCTAAAAACGTTGCTTTTTGTTCTTCTCCATTTTCAGAAGTCGAAGTTGATTTATTAGAAAAATGTGATGTGCCTTTTTATAAAGTGGCCTCAATGGATATCAACAATTTTCAATTGCTGAATCACATAGCCGATAGAGGCAAACCGGTTATTTTATCTACGGGAATGTCAAGATTGTCCGAAATTGATAAAGCCGTGGAGCTATTAACTAAAAGGAATTGTAACGACATTGCCTTGTTGCATTGCATCTCGATTTACCCACCGTTATATGAAGATATTCATTTGAACAATATCACGATGTTGCAAAACACCTTCGGATTGCCAACCGGATTTTCAGATCATACCATTGGGTTTTCCATTCCGTTGGCGAGTGTTGCTTTAGGGTCTTGTATCATCGAAAAACACTTTACCACGGATAAGAATTTACCGGGTTGGGATCATGAAATTTCGGCTGATCCGTATGAAATGAAAATTATTTGTGAAGAATCGGCTAAAATAGCGACTTCTATGGGCTCTTTCTCTAGGATAGTTTCGGAAGCTGAATTGCAAAAGAAATTCAAATTCAGAAGAAGTGTCGTAGTGACTAAAAATTTACCGGAAGGCCACATACTGACTGTTGATGATTTGACCAGCAAAAGACCGGGAACAGGAATTTCTCCGGATATGCTGGAACATCTTATAGGACGCAAACTGATAGTTGGCATTGAAGAAGACACTTTGTTAAAATGGGAAAATATTATATAAAATGATTGCCATTATTCCTGCTCGCGGAAATTCAAAAGGACTGCCCGGTAAAAACATCAAACCTTTACTAGGCAAACCCATGATAGCTTACACTATTGAAGCCGCCTTGCAATCAAAATACATCTCCAGGGTTATTGTTTCAACCGACAGTGTTGAGATTGCAGCAACAGCAAAAAAATACGGAGCTTCCGTTCCTTTTTTACGACCGGAACATTTGGCCACCGATGAAGCAAAAGCTATAGATACCTACTTATATACGGTAGATGCTATTGAAAAAGAAGAAAACAGCACTATAGAAGAAATAGTAGTTTTATTGCCAACATCGCCCCTCAGAAATACCAAGGATATTGATGCTGCCTGTGAATTATTTAAGGAAAAAGCCGCTGATTCGGTGATTAGTTATACTCGAGAAGCTCATCCGGTGTTTTGGCACAAACATATCAATGAAAAAGGGGAGTTTGAAGATATTTTTGACAGCAATATTTTAAATAACCGTCAAGATTTAAAAGCAAGCTATTATCCCAATGGGGCTGTTTTTATCTTTAAAGTTGCTTTGTTAAAACAAGGTCAATATTATAACGCGCATTCATTTCCTTATGTAATGCCTCGAGAGCGTTCCATAGATATTGATACCATTGATGATTTTGATTATGCTGAATTTTTAATGAAAAAAAACAATGACCGATAGATTTATATTAAAAGACGATTCAACACTTTATGATGTACTTAGAATATTAGATTCTAATGGTAATGGTTTTTTGCCTATTGTCAATGACGAAGATCAACTCCTTGGCATTATAACTGATGGTGATTTGAGAAGAGGGATTTTAAACAAAACTATTGAATTAGAGGCTATTATTAATAAAAGCCCAATAACTGCGAAATATGGTACTTCTCATGTGGTTATCAAAAAACAACTAAGAGAAATTCACAGGCGGCAGATGCCAGTTGTGGATGAAAACAACAAATTAATTGAAATTGTTGTCTTAGACGAATTCGAATTTGTTCCAAAAGATAATTGGGTTGTTATTATGGCGGGTGGTCTGGGTTCCAGACTTGGTGAATTGACCAGAGATACTCCGAAACCCATGCTGAACGTTGGCGGAAAATCAATCCTTCAGGGGATTATTGAACATTTTAAATCACAGGGTTATTGCAAATTTGTTTTATGCTTAAACTTTAAAGCAGAAATTATCGAAGACTATTTCCAAAACGGAGACTGGCTAGGAGTGGAAATTAAATATACCAAAGAACAGAAACGATTAGGAACGGCGGGAGCCTTATCATTAATTGACTTTCCTATAGAGAATTCATTTTTTGTGGTTAACGGCGATGTGCTGACAACCATTAATTATGAAGAGTTCATGAAATTCCACAAAGAGAATAATTCAATGGCTTCCATGTGTATTAAAAAACTTCATTTTGAAGTGCCTTATGCCTGCGTTGAATTTGATACTAATAAGGATTTGAATGCTTTAAGAGAAAAGCCTTCTTTTGATTATTTTATCAATACCGGTATTTATGTTTTAGAGCCGGCTGTTTTAGAAAAAATACCAAAAGACGGGTTTTTTGATATGCCACAATTGTTTCAGCAATTATTGGAAGAGAAATTTACTACGAAAGTATTTGAGATGGAAGATTACTGGCTAGACTTAGGGAAATTGGAAGATTTTAATAAAGGAAATAGAGATTTAAATATAGAGTAAAATTCCTGCATTTAAAAATAAAAATAAAAATAAAAATTATTTTTATTTTATAACTACTTTTGCTCACTAAATTACTGAAAACAATGCTGATTGTTTTATCGAATGTCGATACCGTTTTCTCAATTTTAAACCCAATTTTAGCACATTTTGAAAAATATCATTTACAGAATTTTAATAGTATTATGAACTAAAAATACTATCGCGAAAAAAGTAAAGTGGTCTTTTTTATAGAAAGTTTATGTTTAAAAAGATAATATGTTTTGCAATGGTATCCTGTTTACCAGTCTGTTGGAATCTTCAGATTTTGAAATTTTTGTAATTCTTACTGTCTTCTATTTATTAACAACACTTTTTATTGAATTCGGACTGAGAGAAGCTATGATTGAAAAAAATGATGCCGCTTTGGGACTGCTTAAAATTTCCACCGATGCAATCATCGCGGAAAACGTTATGCATCCCAAGTGATAGTATTGACATGTGATGGATTTTTGAGAAAAAATCTTAAAATTAGTAGTAATACTTATATTACACTAGATAATTTGGCTTCTTCGAAAACTATTGAAAAGATTGGTTTTTCGATGATGAAAATGTTTTAATAGGAAAAGGAGATAGATTTGAATTATGAGTATAAAAAGAGCGACTGAAAAAAATGTTAAATGGTCTTTTATTGAAAGTATTAGTTTAAAACTAATAGGGTTTATTTTAGGAATAATATTAGCAAGGTTATTATCTCCTGCCGATTTTGGGGTATTGGCGGTTGTTAATGTTTTTTATTTGTTGACTACTTTGTTTATTGATGGGGGCTTGCGTGAAGCATTAGTTCAAAAGAAGAATGCTACTCAAAAGGATTATTCCACCATGTTTTGGCTCAACATTGGTATTTCTTTTCTTTTATATTTTTTTCTGTTTCTTATTGCTCCTTATATTGAATCATTTTACAAATTTGAAAATTTAAGTTTTTATATCAGATTACAATCATTAGTTTTAATTATTGAATCGATTGGATTAATTCAGATTGTAAAAGCTGTAAAAGATTTAAACCTAAAAAAGGTGACCACAGCCAGAATACCGGCTACTATCATTAGTTTTTTTGTTGGTATTATTATGGCTTATTCCGGTTTTGGAGTACTATCGCTAATCGTACAGCAATTAGTTAATGAAGTTGTTTATCTAACTTTATTAGTATATAATGTGAGGTATAAGCCGGAAATGGTCTTTAGTAAAGCATCCTTGAAGTCTTTATATGGTTTTGGTTTAAAAATGTTTGCCTTAAGTTATATTAATAGAATTTATGCACAATCTTTAAACCTTATTTATGCTAATTTTTATAATGTGAGAGAATTGGGTTTGAATGTTAAATCGAATGGACTTCAAGGTGTACCAATTGATATTATAAACAGTGCTTTTGCAAAAGGATTGTATCCGACAATGGTTCGAATTCAAATTCACAATAAACTTTTAAAGAAAATGTTTTTATTAAATGTAAAAAAGATAACTTTTTTAATGGTTTTTATAAATTTCGTCTTCTTTTTTAATGCGTTAGAAATAATTCGGTTTTTATTAGGTGAAAAATGGATAAATATGGTTGATTATATGCAGATTGCCTCTATTGGAAGTTTATTTTTGCCTATTAATACTCAGGTTATTAGCGTTTTTAAAGTAAAAAAACAACCGAATTTGCTGTTAAAAATAGAAATGGTGTGGAAAATATTTGCTTTAGTAATGGTATTAGTTTTATCGGTATTAACTAATTTTATTACTGTTTTATGGTCGATTGCCCTTTTAAACGGATTTATGGGACTTTTGTATTTGTATATAGGTAGTAAGTTGTTGCGTTTTTCTTTTCGCGAAGAAAGTCTTAAATTAATGGGATTAATTAGTTATTGTTTTATATCCGGTTTTATCTTAAAAAAAGCAATTGTTTATTTTCTTTTTGAATTTCATGGTTTGATTAAGATATGTTGTTTTTCTACACTTTTTTTAGTAATGATTATACCCTTCGGGTATTTCGTAACAGATTATAAAATTAAAAATTTAATAAAAAGTTAAATGAATATATTATTACCTATCGAGACAATAAACAGAGAACTAGATTATAAATTGATATTGGGTAACTTGTTGGCCAAAAAAGGGGTTGCTGTTTATATAGGGCAGCATGATTTTTTAATCAATGTTGCTAAGCATTTATATGGCGGAGTGTACTTAGGGAAAACTATGTTTAAATCACATTTTCCAGCAGATCTAACAACCTATAGATTTCTGAAACAGAAAGGCTTTGATATGATTCATTTAGATGAAGAAGGCGCTTTTTTTCTTGGACTTGAAGCCGAATGGAATAAGACATTATCTTTAAGACTTGATCCAAATGTTTTGGATTCCAATGATGTAATCTGTACATGGGGTAATTATCAGGCAGCTTATTATAAATCAAAATTAGATTCTTCTGCTAAAGATGCAATAAGAATCATTTCTACGGGTAACCCGCGTTTTGAAGTTTACGATAATAACTGGAATTCAATTTATTTAGATGAAATTGATCAAATTAAAGGTAAATATGGGAATTATATTTTGGTAAATACTAATTTATCTATTGCAAACAATAATTTTGGTTTATCGGATATTTTTTCACCCCGTTTTGGTTACAATTATGACCATTCAGAATCATCGAGATTAATAGTTAAAAGATGGAATCATACTAACGCAATACTAGGAAATATAGTGCTTTTAATTCATGAGTTAGCCGCCAGTTTTCCAGATATGTCAATTATAGTAAGGACTCATCCGAGTGAAAGTAATTCTTTTTATGAAACTGTTTTTAAAGGATTGGAAAATGTTTTTGTATTGCATGAAGGTCCTGTAGCGCCTTGGATTCTTGGCTCGGAAGTTGTTATTCATGACGGTTGTACTACCGCTGTTGAATCTTATTTTGCAAATAAAAATGTTATTTTATACAAGTCAGTTGAAAATGAATTATACGATCAATTTGTACCTAATTTAGTGGGAACCAAGTGTACTAGTATTGAGGGTGTAATTAAACAGACGCAAAATTTATTATTTACTCATTCGAAAATAACGAATGAAAGAGCTTTAGGGTTGTTAGAAAACTTTAACCATAATACATCTTTTAGTAGTTTGGTTGATGTTATTACTGATGTGATGCAAAATAAAAAACATAAAGAGAGTAAACACTATAACAAAAGCTTTGTTAGATTTCAATACTTTATCTCCGTTTTAAATCTAAAATTACGGTCTATAGTAAGAGTTTTTCTTTCTGAAAAATTAAATACCTATAAAGCACACCAAAAGAAATTTTATGGTTTTAACGAAGAATTCGTTAAGCATCGATTAACGAAAATAAGTAAAATAACAAAGAATGAAGTTGATGTTGATTTGATAAACTCTAAGCTTATAATACTTAAGAAAAGTGTCAATGATTAATTTAGTAAAAAGTGATTTGAAGCACCATTTGTGTGGTACTTTTTATGCTAAAAACACTAAGGTGACATTTGTCAGACTTTTTAGGGCATTTATAACTCCTGAGTTTAGAGTGGTTTTGGCCTATAGAATAGACCATTTTTTATGGAAGAAAAATTTAAGAATGCTTTCCTTCATTATGCATCAAAGACATAAAAGGAAATATAATTGTGATATAGATCCTCAAGCAATTATTGGCAAGGGGTTTAGAATAGTTCATGCTTCAGATATTGTAATTGGTCCACTGGCATTGATTGGTAATGATTGTGTCCTCTATAATGGAGTAACATTAGGCAATAGAAAAGGAGCTAGAGGAGATGGTATGCCACAAATAGGGAACAAAGTATTGATTGGGACTGGCGCTAAGTTATTAGGAAAAATAACAATAGGTGAAAATGTTCTTGTCGGCGCAAATTCTGTAGTTTTGGAATCCTTTGACGAAGGAACGATTGTTGGAATTCCTGCTAAAAAAAGCTAAATAGGAATGAGGTTTATTTTGAGTATTTTATTAATAAATTATAATTAGCAATGAATATTTGGATATTAAAATATGGAAAATCTAATTTTTCAAATGATTGCATAAATATTGTTAATGATGTCACACAAACAATTGATCAGCTTCAAGAACACGATGTGTTTCAGAGAAAAACAGAAAATTTTCATTTAATTTCAATAGTGACCAAGTTTGAAAAGTGTCAAAAAAAGTACATTGAAATTTCAGAAGATAAGATCAGAGGCTTTTCAGGATTGGTAATTGGAAAGAATGAAGTTGATGTAGATTATAGAAATATAAGTAACATAAACTGCGATACGCCGGAAAGATACAATGGGCAGTTTTGTTTGTTTAGTTTAAATAAAGATTCTTTTGTTTGTAAGGCAGACAATATGGGTTTCCATAAAGTTTTTTATTTTAAGGATGGAAACGATATTTATGTTAGCAATTATTTAAGGTTGTTACGGGGAATGGTTGTTTTGAAGCCGGATTTTGAACAAATTGTTTGTGATTTTTTGACAAGTAGGTTTGGCGTCTTTCCGGGATATAATACACTTTATGAAGGAGTTAAAACGTTGCCTGAATATGGACAGTTGATTCTAAAAGAGGGTGATTTACATGTAACTTCTTATAAGCACATAGACGAACTTTTACTCCCAAAATTTAATTTTGAAGAAAATATAAACAGAACAATTTTTGAATTTAAAAACGCCGCGCGCTATCTCAGAAATTTTCATGACACGGCTATAGGTTTGTCAGGTGGTTTTGATGGTAGATTAATGTTGAGTTTTTTTTATAAAACCAATGGGAAGTCATTAGAGACCTTTACTTATAATAGAGCGGGAAAACTTGATTTATGGATTGCATCACATTTGAGTAAAAAATTTAATGTAATTCACAAAAAATTTGTGTTAAATCCAAAATCGATTAATATAAAACCAAGAATAGAAGCGTTTAAAGAATCAGAAGGAGATGCTTTCACTCAAAGCTTCACTAATTTAAGTAAAGATTTTTTTCGAACAGAAAACTCGTTTAAGGTTAGTCTTGGAGGGAATGGAGCTGATACCGATTGGGAATTTGGAGAAAAGCAACTCAATAAATTGGAGGTGAATGAATTTAAGAATTTTATCAAATCCTATTCCTTACTTCTTGTTTCACATCCATTGGTCTCAACCGAAATTACAGCTAAATTAGCTTTGCGTTTGGAAAGCTATTTTTTGGAAAAATATTCAGTTTTTGAAGATAAAGACAACTACCTCCAATTATTGGGTTCTGCTTTTTTTCATTTGGAAAGATTTAGAGGAGAACAAGGTTTTATTTATTCACAAATTACAAACCGTACTAAAGATATTTTTGCCCCTTTCGCAACAGAATCTTTTAACCAGGCCATTTTCTCTGCCCCAACTAAAGAACAATTGCAACGAACTTTAAAAGAAGGGATACATTATAGACTATATTACTCGCTTACTGAAGGAAAAGTACTCTATGCTCCAATATTAACCGCTCAAAATGAATTTGGAACGAATATTATTCAGAAGACATTGAATTTTATTGCGCCGTATCTTCCTAAAATTATTTGGAAAGCAAAGGGAGGAGATACCAATACACAGATTAGAAAAAAATTCTCAAGCAGCTTAACTATTATTAGTAAAGAGTATATCCTTTCACAAGACAATAATAAATTGTGGGAGATTTTAGATTATACTAGCGTTAAAAATGATATTGAGAAAAATAATTACTCAAATCAATACCATCAACTTGCAACAATGTTGAAATTTGTTGAAAATAACACAAAATAGAATGATACTCTTTTTCTTGCCGGATTTAAGAGCTGGTGGCGCTGAACGTGTGATGTTGAACTTGTTGATACGGTATCACCACAAGCATCCGAAAGAAAAAATTGCTTTATTACTCTTTAAAAAAGAAGGGCCATTACTAAGTGAAGTTCCCGTTTCGATTCCTGTTTTTGAATTGAATACAACCGGAGCGACCAACTCGGTTATTCCTTTTATCCGTTTTTGTAGAAAGGAACAACCCAAATTGGTCTTCAGCAGTTTAGGCGCCAGTCTGACCACTGCATTAGCTAAAGTATTTCTTCCAAAAAAGACTGTTGTTATCAACAGGATAGGAAACACAATTGGTGCTGAAAAGTTACTATTCAACAATGCTATTCGACGCTGGCTTTACATTTTGGCCAATACTATTATAGCCAAAAAATCAGATTATATTATTTTTCAGTGTCATTATATGGCAGAGGATTATGCTAGGGAAACAGGGATTAAGTGCTCTTTCTCTTCGGTTATTTACAATCCGGTAAAAATTGATGTTATCCAAAAAATGGCACAGCAGTCCCTCAGCAATCCTTACACTTTTGTCGCTGTCGGCAGATTAAATACCCAAAAAGATTACCCGATGCTGATTCAGGCCTGTGCTTTACTAAAGGCACGTGGCACTTCTTTTACATTAGCTATTTTGGGGCAGGGAAACCTTCAGGAAAAACTAGAGAATCAAATCATAAAAAATGGACTTGAGCAACATGTTTTTTTGTTAGGACACCAGCCCAACCCTTATCCTTTTATAATACAATCAAAATACTTGGTATCTTCCTCGCTTTATGAAGGTTTTTCCAATGTCATCATAGAAGCCTTTTGCTTAGGCAAACCGGTTATTGCTACTAATTGCCCTGGCGGAAATGCAGAAGTTGTCCGACACGGAGAGAACGGTTGGCTTTGCGAGTATAAAAATCCAGAGGCTATGGCTGAAGCCCTTTCTAAGGCGTTGCAACAGAAAGTTCAGATGAGCTCAGCAGCAATAGCCAATTATGGGGCTGAGATGTTTTCGGATGCTATTATCTTTAATCACTACGAAGAAATAATTCAACGCTATTTATCCTAGAAAATGACTAAGTTTACCCTCAAAATTCTTTTGGCTATATCAAATAAGTATTCATGAAAGTTCTCTATTTAACAAAATACAGTAGGAATGGAGCCAGTAGTCGCTTAAGGAGCTATCAGTTTTTTCCATTTTTGGAGCAGGAGGGATTCCAGATTACGGTCCGCCCTTTTTTTTCTGAATCATACCTAATCGCTTTATATTCAGGTAAAAAACAATCGCCTGTAGCGCTGTTGAAGTTTTATTGGAATCGTTTTTTAGTGCTTTTTACGGTGTACCGTTATGATACTATTGTCATTGAAAAAGAGCTATTTCCTTATTTTTTCAGTTGGTTTGAATGTATTCTGAGTGTTTGTGGCGTGCGGTATATTGTTGATTATGACGATGCCATTTACCATACTTATGATTTAAGTACTTCAAAAATCATAAGGTTTTTTTTGAGTAAAAAGATTGACAATGTTATGAAATACAGTGGCTTTGTTGTGGCGGGTAACTCTTATCTGGCCAAAAAGGCACAATCCAGTGGAGCCAAAAAGGTCGTGATTCAGCCTACTGTTATTGATACCACAAAGTATGTAACTAAACTTGGCCACCATTCTGATAAAGTTGTTATCGGTTGGATTGGTTCACCTACGACTTTTAAGTATGTGAAAAGTATTCATCCGGTATTTGTCGAGCTATTTGATACATTTGATATAGAGCTTCACATTATTGGTGCCAAGGAAGATATGGGTTTGGGAGATAAAATAAAATACCTGGATTGGTCTGAAGCGGATGAGGTTTCGATGATTTCAGGATTGGATATCGGGATTATGCCTCTGGAGAATACTCCTTGGGAGTTAGGAAAATGCTCGTATAAATTAATTCAATATATGGGTTGTGGCTTGCCGGTGGTTGCTTCAGCGGTTGGAATGAATAATGAAGTGGTTAATGAAGGGGAGAATGGTTTTTTAGTCAATAGCCATGCCGACTGGTTAGAGAAATTGACTTTATTGATACAGGATGAAGGGCTGAGAGCCCGGTTGGGTAACCAAGGAAGGGCAAAAGTGGAACAACGGTATAGCATCCAAAGTCAAATAATACAATTAAAAACAATACTTGGTTCATGAGTATTACCCATACTAAAAGTAACTATTTTGATGTTATTAAGCGCAATTTATATTGCAAAATAATATTAATTTGTAAAATCTAAAACCTTAAAATAATAATGGATATATTATTTTGTGTACTATTCATTTCTCTCGGATTTTTATTCATAAACAGTTTTAAGTCCCGGCTTACTGTTGGTGACATTAAAACCCTGAGAAAACTGTTTGTGTACCACTTGATTTTTGGAGTTTATTACTGTTTTTTTGTCCAAGGTGATGCCATTGGGCACTGGAGACAGGCCAAGTTAATGAACTACGAAGACTTTATTTATTCCTTGACCGAAGATAAAGGGACTTATTTTATCCATGCCTTTAATTTTATCCCCGCCCAGGTTTTGGGACTTTCCTATTTTACAGGAACTATTATGTATTGTTTATTAGGGTTTATAGGATTAACTTATTTTTATTTAATAGCGGAAAAATTAATACCCTACAATTCTAAATTCAAAAATTATTATCTCTTTCCGGGATTGTTTTATTTGCCCAATTTACACTTTTGGAGTTGCGCCGTCGGTAAAGACACTTTGTTGTTCTTTTGTATTGCCATTTTTATGTATGGTACTGTAAAACCAATGAAAAGAATTCCCATGATTGTATTGGGTTTGACATTGGCTTATTTTGTTAGACCTCATATGGCCTTCTTTATGCTTATTGCTTACGGATTGGCTTATTTTTCTACCACTAAAATATCTTTTTTTCAACGTGTTTTGTTCTTTGGTTTGATGATAGGAATAAGCATTGCTATTCTACCTTCGGTAATGAAATTTACCAAAGTAGAGGAAGCTACCGTGCAAAGTTTTGACGAATTTTCAGAATTAAAATCTGGGCTCTTAAGCCGAACAAATGTTGGTTCTGCCATTGATATTTCGTCTTATCCTTTTCCGTTAAAAGTCTTTACTTTTTTATACCGCCCTTTGTTTTTTGATGCCAATGGAATACCGGCTTTATTAGCCTCTTTAGAAAATTTATTATTACTGATACTGTCCTATAGAGTGCTGAGAAACAAGCCAATTTTAACGTTTAGAAAAGCTCCTTTTGTGATTCAGGGCATGGTGTATTTTTTAATTATCGGAACCTTAGCTTTTTCGCAATCTTTGGGTAATTTAGGAATTATGATCAGAATGCGAAACATGTTTTTGCCTGGATTATTAATCTTTTTCCTTTGGTCATTTTCGTATCAGAAACAAATGGCTTTGGACAGAAAAAAAGCTATAAATCAATAAAAAATGAAAAAAAGTACCTTTCAAATAGTGCTTTTTTTTTATCATTTAGTCTTTATAATTCTATCCTATCTTTATTGTGCTAAAAATGGGAGCGATGCCCACTTGTATTGGTTTCAGGGTTCTTATACGCATAATAAATCATGGCTCGATTTTGCCAACTACGGAACCGATTTTATACTGTTTATTAACTATCCGTTTGTAAAATTAGGCCTCCCTTTATTTATCGGTTTTTTGGGCTATGGCATCATAGGTTTTTTTGGAATTCTGCAATGGATAAAATGGACAACTCTGGTTTTTGGTAACCAATTCAATTGGAAAGGAGTCAATTTAGTACAGCTAATTTTCTTGCTGCCGAATCTCCATTTCTGGACGGCTACTTTAGGCAAAGAACCCATTATTTTTTGGGCCATAGCCACCGTTTTTTATGCACTAGCCGCTCGCAACTATAAATCCTTAGGATTGGTTGTTGGGAGTTGGTTACTTATTGTTATCCGTCCGCATGTCGCATTGATGCTGCTCTTAGCCATAGCTTTGGTTTTGATGTTTCAGCATAAAGCGACACTGAAAAAGCGATTGATTATCGCGGTTAGTAGTTTGACAATAGTGGCACTTTGCAGTTATATGATTTTGCAATTATCCGAAATAAAATATTTGAATTGGCATCGAATTCGCTATTACAATGACTATTCTATCTTGTCTTTTAAACATTCCGGAACCTATGTCCCGATGTTAGAGTATAATTATGGCTACCGTCTTTTTTCCTTTAATTTCAGGCCGTTGTTTTTTGACATTAAATCCCTGATGGGCTATGTGGCCAGTGCCGAAAATCTGTTACTGTTGGTGCTTTGTCTTTTGGCTCTTTTCTATAGTGTTAAGTTTTATAAAAAAATCCATTTCAGCCAAGGGATGAACATTGCTTTTATATTTACACTTATTGCCGGTTTATTATATGTGCAACGTTATGCCAATTTGGGTATTTTTTTGCGAACCAAAATAATGTTTGAACCCTTTATGGTAATTGCTTTATTTTGCATCATCAAGCAGGGCTTCGCTTTGAACAATTCAAAAAGTAAATGAAAAACCAAAAACTTATCCGAATAACAACGGTTCCGCTTTCGCTGGATAAATTACTATCCGGGCAGTTGCATTTTATGAACTCTTATTATGAAGTGATTGCCGTCTCTTCAGAAAAGGAATACTTGGAAAGAATTGGAAGCAAAGAGAATGTGAGTACTTTTCATTTAGAAATGTCACGAAAAATTACACCTCTTCATGATTGCATTGCCGTTTTTCGATTGGTTTTGTTTTTGAGAAAGCAAAAGCCCTTAATCGTTCACACGCACACTCCCAAAGCTGGAATAGTAGGGATGCTGGCAGCCAAAATAGCCGGTGTTCCTAACAGGTTGCATACGGTGGCCGGTTTACCATTACTTGAAGCCGTAGGATTGAAAAGAAAACTATTGGATTTTGTTGAAAAGACCACCTATTCTTTAGCGACAAAAGTATATCCCAACTCTTACGGATTAAAAGACATTATTTTACAAAATAAATTTTGTCCACCCCAAAAATTAAAAGTAATTGCCAACGGGAGTTCCAATGGAATTAATACCGATTATTTCAATCCGGATTTATTTTCTACAGAACAAAAAGTAACTGTAAGCTCCCAGCTCAATATAACTGAAACTGATTTTGTATTTGTATTTGTTGGCCGATTGGTAAAGGACAAAGGCCTGAACGAATTGATTACGGCTTTTGAGTTGTTGCAAAAAAATCACACTAACGCAAAACTTCTGCTGGTAGGTGATTATGAAAGCGATTTAGACCCGCTATTGCCAACAACCTTATACACTATTAATCATAATCCTTCCATCATTACTGTTGGTTTTCAGCAAGATGTTCGTCCCTATTTAGCTATAGCTCATGCATTGGTTTTTCCAAGTTACCGCGAAGGTTTTCCTAATGTGGTAATGCAGGCCGGAGCTATGGGACTTCCGAGTATTGTTAGTAATATTAATGGCTGTAATGAAATTATTGAAGAGGGAATCAATGGAACTATTATTCCGGTTAAAAATGCCGATGCTATCTTCCAAAAAATGGAATTATTTGTCAAAGACATTAATTTTTATCAGGAATTGAAGAAAAAATCCAGAATTAGAATCACTTCTCGTTACGACCAATTAGTAGTCTGGAATGCTATTTTGGAAGAATACCAACAATTACTTACTCCTTAGCTGGTGCCAAAACGGTATAGCTTGAATAAACGGTTCAATTATTGAAAGCCGATACCAGATCTTTCTTCAGAGCTTAAAAAGCAAATGATTTTTCAACCAATAAAGTGTTGCTTCGCCATGCCAAACAAGTCCTTTTTTATGTGGGATTCTTGATTTGGTATTTTCGATATCTTTTTTGTGTTGTTTTTCAGTGTGTTATGACTATGCCTTTTGAAAATTATTTTTTAAGCTTTTAACTACAGAAAATGGTCGTTCAACTGTAATATATTGCATTTCAAAGATATAAAACTGCATTTTGTCGATTTAAAATTTGGTTTCCAAAGAAACAATTATTTTCTTTGCTTTTACAATCAGTATCCGTTTATATTATATTAATTCATGTATAATACGGTGATTTAACGACTATTTGTGTCAATGAACAATAATAGTTGCATCGTGTTTGTTGCAGCCATTATGTTTGTAATTAAATTATAGAATCCAAATCTTATATTAATATAAAAACCTGCGTATGAAAACATTTTTACCTTCATTAAATAGAAAATTAGTTGCTTTTTTTACAATCGTATTACTACTTTTATTGAGTAGTAAAACAAATGCAGCTACAATAAACGTAACTTCAAGTACAACTTGGAGTGCCTTAGGTACAACTCCAACAGCCGCTGACGATATTGTTATAAGCAATCAGGCAACTCTGACCGTGAATGTTAGTAATGCGGTGTGTAAAAGCATAACATTAGGAAATGGAGGGTCAAATAATAATGGTAATCTAACTTTCAACGCATCCTCACAAGTTACCATCAGTGGTAACATTATTTTTGCTCCTATTGGAAATAGAACAAATACGCTGACAATGACGGCTGGAGGAAATTTAATTTGTCAAGGTATTACCATCAATGAGCCAAGTTCAAGTTTTGTCTCCGGAGCAGGTACTGTAACACTTACGGCTAACAATACATTGCCAACTACAATTTTTACCACGTTTAATAATTTAAGTATAACCGGTGGTACAACAACAATAGGAGTGGGTACCACGGTTTCAGGAAATTTGGTGGTGGGTACTGGTGCCGCTTTTGCAACGACAGGTACATTAACACTGGGAGTAACGGGAACAACTTCTATTACTGGAACATTTACTCTTGCCGGTACAGGGAATAAATCTTTTACAGGTGATGTTACTCTTAATTCAGGTGCTGTGTGGAATGAAACGGGAGTTTCAGCTTATTCTTTTGCGGGGACTTTTGCTAATAGTGCTACAACTTTTACAGCCAATACGGGTGTGCATACTTTTAGTGGCGCTACCAAAGCATTCAATGGAAGTACCACCACATCAATTCCTTCAGTGGCTGTGACAGGAACCTATACTAATAATGGTACTCTTACAGTAGGAACGGCATTGTCAGGAGCAGGGACATTAGCAAATGCAAGTGTGCTAAATACCAGTGGAACGGTTTCTACAACTACACTTTCAAATTCGGGGACTATGAATCACTCGGGTTCAGGAACTATTACTACAGCTCTGGCTAATTTTACTAATACAGGAACACTTAACATTAGCGGATCGGGTACTATTACAGGTATTACGAATAACGCAGCGGGTATTGTTAATCATTCAGGTTCTAGTACAATCACCAGTTTTAATAATGCAACTTCAACCAGTACACTTACCATAAGTACAACACCAACTGTTCCAACGATAACAACGCTTACGGTAACTGCTGCCGGAAACACGGTTAATTATACCGGTTCAGGAAATCAGACTGTTATAAATGCAGCCTATAAAAATTTAGGATTAAGTGGTTCAGGTGTAAAAACGCTTTCAGGAACTGTTACTATTGCTACCAATCTATCTATTAGTGGAACTGCTACAGCCAGTTTAAATACAGGAACAACATATACTGTTGGTACACTTAAATTAGGAGGTTATGGTAAAAATTCAGGTACATGGGGAAGTACAAGTTCTGCAGCCTCGAATCAAACCAACACTTATTTTGCAGCAACAACAGGTATTGTCAGTGTAACTACTGATTCAAGACCTGTAGTAACGGTGACAGCTAGTGCTCAAAGTAAAACTTACGGAGGTACAGCACCAACCTCAGGAACTTTAGGAACAAATTTCACGGTTAGCGGATTAATACTAGGAGATACTGCCAGTGGAGCAACTTTAGGTTATAGTGGTAGTCCGGCGGGAAATTTAGCTACCGCAAATGTTGGAGGTTATACGATAACACCATCGGCATTGACATTATCTCCAGGTTCAACAAGTAATTATAATATTAGTTATTCAACGGGTACATTAACTGTAAATGGAGCTTCATTAACAATAACGGCTAATAACGGCAGTAAAACGTATGGACAGACATTTACTGTTGGGGCAGGTTCAGCAGCATTCACCTCAAGTGCATTGCAAAATGGTGAGACTATTGGTACTATAACTATTGCCAGCACTGGAGCAGTAAATACAGCTGTAGTTGGTTCCTATGCTATAGTGCCATCAGCAGCGACAGGCGGAACCTTTACGGCATCCAACTATAGCATTACTTATACAAATGGAACATTAACCGTTGGTCAAGCTTCTTTAACGATAACAGCTACTAATGGTAGTAAAACTTATGGTCAAACTTATACCGTAGGTTCAGGTTCAGCAGCATTCACCTCAAGTGCATTGCAAAATGGTGAGACGATTGGTACTATAACTATTGCCAGTACTGGAGCAGTAAATACAGCCGCAGTTGGTTCTTATACTATAGTGCCTTCGGCAGCGACAGGCGGAACCTTTACGGCATCCAACTATAGTATTACCTATACGAATGGAACATTAACCGTTGGTCAAGCTTCTTTGACGGTAACGGCTAACAATGGTACTAAGGTTTACGGTGTGACTCAAGCTACACCGGTTACAGGCGCTACTACTTTTGGTTCCACCGGATTGCAAAATGGAGAAACCATTGGCAGTGTTACTTTGACATATGGATCAGGAGCAATAGCGGCTACGGATGCCGTTGGTAGTACTTCAACCATTACACCATCAGCAGCGACAGGCGGAACATTTGTCGCTAGTAATTATAGTATTAGCTACACTTCAAATTCAGGAACACTTACGGTAACTGTAGCGCCATTAACCATTACAGCGATTAACGGTAGTAAAACTTATGGTCAAACTTATACCGTAGGCTCAGGTTCAACAGCCTTTACCCCAACCGGTTTGCAAAATGGAGAAACCATTGGCAGCATTACTATTGCCAGTACAGGAGCAGTAAATACAGCAGCAGTTGGTTCCTATAACATAGTGCCTTCAGCAGCAACAGGCGGAACTTTTACGGCATCCAATTATAGTATTACTTATACAAATGGAACATTAACCGTTGGCCAAGCTTCTTTAACGATAACAGCTAACAACGGTACTAAGGTTTATGGAACCACTCAAAGTACGCCAGTAATAGGTGCTACTACTTTTGGTTCCACCGGATTGCAGAATGGAGAAACAATAGGTAGTGTTACTTTAACTTATGGATCAGGAGCATTAGCAGCTACTGACGCTGTTGGTAGTACATCCACCATTACGCCATCAGCAGCAACAGGCGGAACATTTACCGCTGGTAATTATAGTATTAGCTATACTCCAAATTCAGGAACACTTACTGTAACTGCAGCATCATTAACCATAACAGCCAACAACGGAACTAAGGTTTATGGAACGACTCAGGCAACACCGTTAACAGGCGCTACCACTTTTGGATCCACTGGGTTACAAAATGGAGAAACGATAGGCAGTGTTACTTTGATATATGGATCAGGAGCAATAGCGGCTACGGATGCTGTTGGTAGTACTTCAACCATTACGCCATCAGCAGCTACAGGAGGAACATTTACTGCTAGTAACTATAATATCATTTATGCTTCAAATTCAGGAACACTTACAGTAACCGCAGCACCATTGACTATAACTGCCGATGATGTTTCAAAATGTTTTGGAACTACATACACATTAGGAACAACAGCTTTTGGTTCAACGGGATTGAAGAATAGTGAGACCATTGATAGTGTTACATTAAACAGTTCGGGAGCTATTTCATCAGCTTCAGTAGGTTCTTATACCATAGTGCCATCAGCAGCAACAGGCGGAACATTTACCGCCAGTAATTATAGTATTACTTATGTCAATGGTACTTTGACTGTAAATGCATTACCAACTGCACCAACAGGAACAGATGGTGCAACATGTAGTACAGGAACAGTAAACCTATCTGCCACTGTAGGTGGTGGGGAAACCGTTGATTGGTATGATGCTGCAACAGGTGGAACCTTATTGTTAAGTGGTTCAACAGCTTACACGACTCCGAGTATTTCATCAACCACATTATATTATGCTGAAGCAAGAAATGCCACAACAGGTTGTGTATCTGCTACAAGAACTACTGTAACGGCTACCGTTGATCCAACTTCAGTGGGAGGAGCCGTTTCGTCTGATCAGACTATTTGTTCAGGGACCCAACCGGCAAATTTGACTTTGGCTGGCAATACAGGTTCAGTGGTGAAATGGCAAAGCTCAAGTGATGTTGGCTTTTCTTCACCAACAGATATCAGCAATACATCAACAACATTACTAGGAACCACTATTGGAAACTTAACGGCTAGTACTTATTTCAGAGCGGTTGTTCAAAGTGGGGTTTGTTCTACGGCAAATTCAACTCCGGTTTTAATCACAGTTGATGCTGTTTCAGTAGGAGGAACTGTTTCTTCTGCTCAAACAATTTGCTACGGGACTGAACCTTCTAATTTAACTTTAACAGGCTATACGGGTTCTGTAGTGAAATGGCAAAGTTCAAGTGATGCAGGATTTTCTTCTCCATCAGATATAACAGAAACTTCTACAACTTTAGACGGAAGTACTATAGGTAGTTTAACCGCCAATACGTATTTCAGAGCTGTGGTACAAAATGGGGTGTGCTCAACGGCAAACTCAGCTTCAGTACTGATAACTGTTTCTCCTACTTCTGTTGGTGGAACGGTTTCTTCTATCCAAACGATTTGTTCCGGTTCACAGCCAGCCGATTTAACTTTGTCGGGTCAGACCGGTTCAGTTATTAAATGGGAATCATCACTAGATGCCGGTTTTTCAAGCCCAACAGACATCATTGTGACTTCAACAACATTAACAGGAGCCACCATTGGTGCTTTAACACAAGATACTTATTTCAGAGCAGTAGTTCAAAGTGGTGCTTGTGATTTTATCGAATCTGCTTCTGTTTTGATAACGGTAAGTGCAAGCTCAGCCGGAGGAGCAGTTACCGGAGGAACCGCTATTTGTGCGGGCTCAACTAGTGGACTCTTGACTTTATCAGGTTATACAGGTTCTATAGTTCGTTGGGAATATTCAGTTGGTCCTTCATTTTCATCTTGGACCACTATAGCTAATACAATTAATACTTATACTTCCGGAGCTTTAACCCAAACCACTCAATTCAGAGCAGTGGTTCAAAGTGGTGCTTGTGCTGAGGTTGCTTCAACTCCTACTAGTGTTGATATCAATAAAGCAACTTATTCAGGTGGTGCCTGGGATAATATTGTAGGACCAGATGCTACCATGGCTGCGGTAATTGCCGATACTTATACTTCGGCAGGTTATAATATTACGGCTTGTTCTTTGACAGTTACTAACGCTGCTACGGTTGTTATTTCTTCGAATGACACGGTTACTTTGAGCGGTCCTTTGGTAGCTACGGGAGCTTTTGTAACGTTTAATAATAATGCTAATTTGATACAAACCGGAAGCGCCATTGCTAATTCTGGAGCCATAATTATTAAGCGTAACAGTGCCTTTTTGAAGCGTCAAGATTATTCATTGTGGTCTTCACCTGTAGCTAATCAACAGTTGCAGGCATTTTCTCCCGGAACTTTAAGTAATCGTTTTTATACCTATAACACCAACACCAACATATACAATACTGTACCGTCACCATCGACAACAAATTTTGCTACTACTAAAGGGTACTTAATCAGAGTGCCAAATAATCACTCTACAACTGGTGCTATTTGGCCAGGTCAATTTACCGGAGTGCCTAATAATGGAAACTATTCTTATGCTTTAGAAAATTATGGTTCCGGTCAACGTTTTAACTTGGTTGGTAATCCATATCCTTCTCCTATCGATGCAGCATCGTTTGTTTTGGATACCAATAATAGCGCTAACATTACCGGTACGCTTTATTTTTGGAGAAAAACAAATAACCCATTAAATACTACACCAGGGTATGCTACACCAAGTTATAGTGATTGGACTTATGGAGTTGGGTATAACAATCCAAATTTAGAAGCCCCGGAAGCATTATTTTTTGATGACGAAGTAATTCAAACAGGACAAGGATTTATTGTTGAGGCGACACCAACTGGTGCAACTTTAAACTTTACTAATGCTATGCGTGCTGATAATCATAAAGATCAAATCTTTAGAACTACTAACGTAACCAATTCGACCAATACAACAATTGAAAGAAACCGTATTTGGTTAAAAGCTACCAATGCTGTTACAGCCAATTACTCCCAAACATTATTGGGGTATGTTACTAATGCCACTTTGGGAGTTGACAAATTTATTGATGGTAAATACAACAATGATGGGGATATTGCTATAGCGTCTTTAATAGACGGTGCTACATATTCTATTCAAGGTAGACCTTTGCCATTTGATGCTGCTGATGTTGTTCCGTTGAGTTTTAAAGTTGTCCTTGCCGAAAATTACACCATAGCCATTGATCATGTTGATGGATTATTCTCAAGCGGGCAAGCTATTTATTTAAGAGATAATCTTACGGGAACTATACATGATTTAACTACCGGAGGGTATACTTTTGCTTCTGCAGCCGGTACCTTCGATACCCGATTTGAATTGCTGTATCAATTGCCATTAGGCGTGACCAACCCAGTGTTTAATGCTAACCAAGTGGTTATTTATAAAAACCCTTCTAATGATTTTGTCATCAACACAGGGAATGCCATTATGGCTTCAGTAAAAGTATTCGATATTAGAGGCAGAATACTGCAAGAGAAAAAGAATATTAATGCTAACCAAACTACAATAAATGCAGGTTTGGCGAATGAAGTTCTTTTAGTTCAAATCACCTCGGAAGAAGGTGTCGTGGTTACTAAAAAAGTGATTAGATAAATCAAGTAAATAAAAAAAAATAAAAGCCGAATTGTTATCCAATTCGGCTTTTTTTTGGCACAATAGTCAGTGTGGTTTTAAGTAATTCATTGTTGTTATTATATGGGTTATGATAATTTTTTGACTTTATGTTAGTGTATGGCTGTTTTTTTTAACATATGTTTATTTATTATGTAAAAAATAGCTGATATCGCAATGGTAGAGGGGGTTGCAAAAGTCAAAAAAAGAAAATTCCTATAAAAATTTATCGACTAAATACTTATAAAACCGATAAAGCTAACTTAGCATGTTAGTTAACAATTAGTTAATATCTTTTTCTTGTCACAGAGATTTTTATCTATATTTTTACCCCCTAATTAATTTTATAATTTATGAAAAACAATTTACTTTTTAAGAAAGCATCCTCGCTTTTGTTTTGGAGTTTTGCTTTGTTGTTTTTGCTTATCTCTGGGAAGGGCTATGGGCAAGGAACGTTATCAAGTCCTATATTTTCTGAAAATTTTGGGACTTTGACAAATGCAACAGCTTTGTCAACGAGTAATACAGCTTTTAGTTTTGTTCGGATAGGAACTTCTTCTGGTTCTTTTACAAATCAAGCTGTAGCTAAAAACCCCTTTGCAGTTTCTGGCGGTTCCGGTAGCTCAGCTTTATTAGGTGCGGCTGGAGCTTCAATTACAACTATTGACAAAACGGCATTAACATCTTTTACAAGTGGAACATTTACATTTAAATTCCTGACACCTAGTTCTTTAACTGGAGCGGTTATGTTGAGTGCTGTGGGTACGGGAGCAACTTTTGGTTCTGCAAATGGTTTCACAGGAGCTCAACTGTCTGCTGCTTTTCAAGTTGCAGGAACAAATTTGCAAGTAAGAGAGAGTGGAGCTTGGACTACAGTTCAAACTGTGGCTGCCTCAACATCTTATACAGTAACTTTAGTGTTTAATAATACAGCAGGAACTTTAACTTATGGAAGTTCTAAATCATTACCTTCAAATAAAGTTGATGTATGGGTAAATGGCTCATATGTAAATCAATATAGTGCAGCAACTGCTAGTTTAGCTGCTTCAGCTTTTAGAATTTATTGTACAACTACGCAATTTGAAATTGATGATGTTGCAGTATATAATTCATTACCTGCATTATCAGTTACTGCGCCGGGAGCACCAAGCATTACCGCTGTTAATCCTTTAAATGGTCAATTGAGTGTAGCTTTTACAGCACCTGGTTCCAATGGTGGAGCTGCTATTTCTGATTATACATATTCAACAGACGGTACAAATTATACATTGGCTGGTACAACAAGCAGCCCCATTGTAATCTCCGGTTTAACTAACGGGACTACTTATAGTATTACCTTAAAAGCGGTAAATAGTGTTGGAGCCGGTTCTGCTTCAGGAGCGGTTAATGGTACACCAAGAACTACGCCTTCGGCACCTACTATTACAGGCATTACACCTGGGAATAATCAATTGAGTGTAGCTTTTACTCCGGGTTCTAACGGTGGTTCAGCTATTACTAATTATAAATACTCATTGAATGGCGGTTCTACTTTTGCTTCTGCCGGTTCAACTACAAGTCCAATAGTTATCACAGGTTTAACTAATGGAACTTCCTATAATGTACAATTATTAGCCGTTAATGCAGCTGGTGATGGTGCTGCTTCGGGTACTACTCCAGCAACACCACTTACTACGGCTTCTGCTCCTACAATTACGGGTATTACACCTAGTAATTTACAGTTAAGCGTAGCTTTTACAGCTCCTTCATCAAATGGTGGAGCTGCTATTACAGATTACAAATACTCTTTAAACGGAGGAACTACCTATACATCAGCTGGTACAACAACTAGCCCTATTGTAATTACAGGTTTAACCAATGGTACTTCTTATGGTGTGAGATTACTTGCTGTTACTAGTGCCGGTGACGGTGCAGCTACAGCTACCACTAATGCTACTCCGCGTACTACGGCTACGGCACCAGTTATTACAGGTATAACTAATGGCAATGGACAATTGAGTGTTGCTTTTACAGCACCTTCTTCAAACGGAGGAGCAGCCATTACAGATTACAAATACTCTGTAAACGGCGGTTCTACTTTTACAGCTTCCGGATCAACAGGTAGTCCAATTATAATTACTGGTTTGACTAATGGTACTACTTATGATGTTCAATTGTTGGCTGTTAACGCTGCCGGAGATGGAGCAGCATCAACTACAGTACAAGGGACACCAGCAGCACCATCTGCTCCAACTATTTCTGTTAATCAAGCTTCAGTTGGTGCAGTATCTACTACATATGGAACAGCGTCTAGTGCCGTTAGTTTTAATGCGTCAGGAGCTACTTTAACAGATGATATTACGATAACAGCGCCAGCAGGATTTGAAGTGTCAACTACTTCTAGTTCGTCTGGTTTTGCGGCTTCTCAAGTATTAACACAATCAGCAGGTGCGGTTGCAAGTACAACAGTTTATGTTAGACTTACGGCTACAGCTACTGTTGCAGGTTCACCTTTTTCTGGGAATATATCGTTAACTACTACTGGAGCTGATGCCGTTACGGTAGCTACTACGGCAAGTACAGTATCTCCAAAAGGATTAACAATTACTGGGTTAACCGGAAATGATAAAACCTATGATGGTACTACTACAGCGACAGTTAGCGGAACAGCAACTTTAGTTGGGGTTGTTAACTCTGATGATACTACTTTAAACAGTTCAAGTGTTACTTATGCTTTTGGTACTGCTGGTGCAGGAAGTAATAAATCGATAACTGTTTTAGGATATAGCCTTAATGGTACAACCAAAGGGAATTATACTTTGTCTCAACCAACAGGTATAACAGCTACAATAAATAAAGCAGATCAAACGATAACTGCCATTTCAACTTCAGAAACAAGAACTTTTGGTGATCCTACTTACAGTGTTGCTACTAGTGCGAGTTCAGGTTTAACTGTTACTTATTCTAGTTCTGTTACAGGTGTAGCTTCGGTGGCACTTAACGGAACAGTTACTATCAATGGAGCAGGTTCGACAGTTATTACAGCTTCTCAAGCGGGTGATACTAATTACAACCCAGCGACTAGCGTAACCCAAACTTTAACAGTAGGAAAGGCGAACCAAACTATAACGGCTATCACGGCTACGGTTTCTAAAACTTTTGGTGATGCTACATATAGTGTTGCTACTACTGCAAGTTCAGGTTTAGCTGTTACTTATTCAAGTTCTGCTACAGGAGTTGCCACAGTGGCAGCCAATGGAACGGTAACTATCGTTGGTGCAGGTTCTGCAACAATTACGGCTGCTCAGGCGGGTAATACAAATTACAATGCGGCGACCAGCGTTACTCAGGATTTAACAGTAGGTAAAGCCAATCAAACTATTACAGGATTAGCTGCCACTGATACTAGAGCTACGGGTATTGCACCATATGGTTTAACAGCAACAGCTCCTGGAGGAACTATAACTTATGCGAGTTCTAATCCTGCGGTTGCAACAATAAGCGGAAGTACAGTAACTATTGTTGCTGCTGGTACAACTACTATTACGGCTAATCAGGCAGGTAGTACAAATTACAATCCAGCAACAGAAGTTTCACAAACGTTGACTGTAACACAAGCGAGTATTAATTTAGGTCAATATCAATTTGCTAGTTCATTAGCAGTTACCTCACCAAATGCAAATCTTACTTATACTAATGTAAGCCCTAGTGCGGTTACTGGAAGTACAAGTAGTAGTTATTACAATTTATCACTTTCTCCTAACTGGGGGACAGTAGTAAATACAGGAGCATATATCCAATTTAGTGTTACCCCATCAGCAGGAAAACTATTAACTGCTACTTCTTTAACATTCCTTCAATTGGCAACTGCAGCTGGAGCTTCTAGCTACGTAGTACGATCAAGTGCAGATAGTTATAGCAGTAATTTAGGTGCTGGTGTTTATACCACAACAGTAAGTTCAGGAGCTCCTTCAGTAGGAGCAACAGTTTCTCTTTCGGGAGCTTCATTTACAGATGTGATAGGTACTCTTACATTTAGAATTTATCCTTATGGAAATTTAGGAGCCGGTACTGGAAACTGGAGAATTGATAATCTTACTTTAAATGGGTATGTGTCAAATTGTACAGGGACGGTGCCTTCAATTTCTGCACATCCAACAACACAAGCTGTTTGTACAGGAACTACTTTAAGTTTAAGTGTTACAGCAAGTGATGCAACGGCTTATCAATGGAGAAAAGATGGCGTGAATATTTCAGGAGCGACTTCTTCAACGTATTCAGATTCAACTATTACTTCTAGCGATGCAGGAAGTTATGACGTAATTATTACAGGTTCAACAGCATGTGCTACAATTACTTCTAACGCAGCAGTCATTACTGTTAACGAAGCGCCAACCGCTGTAAGTATCACCCCTGCATCAGCAACTATATGTGATGGTACTATTCAACAATTAACAGCTAGTAGTACTTATGTTGCTGTAAATAGTTTAGGAACAGGTACCACATCAACTAGTGCTGCAGTTACTACATCGGCAATTGGGCCAAACCCATTCCAAAATTACTATGGTGGGGTGAAACAACAAATGTTAGTTTTAGCTTCTACACTAAATACATTAGGATTGTCAACTGGTTCAACCATTTCGGCATTGCAGTTGCAAATGTTGGTTGCTGATAATACTTATGCGTTAAGTAACCTTAAAGTTAAATTACAAAATACAACTGCAACATCTGTTTCTACTACTTCAATGGTAACATCAGGTTGGTCAACAGTTTATTCACCAGCTTCATATACACCAACTTCTGGATATACTAATATACCATTTAGTAGTAATTTTACTTGGAATGGTACAAACTTGTTAATTGAAATTAGTTATACTAATGCCAATACTGGAGCTACTACAGCAACTAATACAGCATACTACAGTACAACTTCTTTTGTAAGTTCTGCTATTTATGTAGGGGATAATTTATCAGCAGCTACATTAGATGCTTATGCTGCATCACCATCTTATACATACTCAACACGTAATAATTTTAAATTTAGTTTTACTAAATCTTCTCCTATAACTTGGTCACCAGTGACTGATTTGTATACAGATTCAGGAGCTACATTGGCCAATGCCTATGTTGATGGAACTAATTCTGCTACGGTATATGCTAAACCATCAACTAGCGTTACTTATACCGCTACTGCTACTGCTAATACTTGTGCTAAAACAAATACTGTTGCATTGACCGTTAATCCTTTACCTACGGCGACAATTACCGCAGGTGGTGCTGCCACTTTTTGTGATGGCGGAAACGTAACATTAACTGCAAACGCAGGAACAAGTTATTTATGGTCAACAGGTGCTACTACACAAAGTATTACGGTTGCTGCTTCTGGCAATTATACAGTAAAAGTAACCAATGAGTTTGGTTGTTTTACCACTTCAGCAGCTACAACAGTAACTGTTACACCTAATACAACTACTACTACTACAGCATCCGTATGCGATAGTTATACATGGTCAGTAAACGGACAAACGTATACTGAAAGTGGAACTCATTCAGTAGTTACAGGCTGTCATACAGAAGTATTAAACTTGACTATTACGCCAAGCGATACTACTACTACTACAGCATCCG
>Ga0208270_100128_pt1 | contig 43524 bp, 36 predicted proteins | sample LakWasM109_LOW13_2_FD_183925 | JGI IMG/M metagenome (GOLD analysis project Ga0208270, IMG submission 183925) | Freshwater sediment methanotrophic microbial communities from Lake Washington under simulated oxygen tension - Sediment Metagenome... | ecosystem: Environmental > Aquatic > Freshwater >...
CCAACAAGGGGTAGCTCACATGCTCTCCAATGACTCGACGCGATTTCGGAAAGCCTGCATTTTCACTTCGCAAGCTGCGTGAAAACACATGCACTATCGCTTCTGGGGACTACTCGACTCCTGTCTCGCAGCGCTGGCTTCTATTTAGCTCTTAATTCACATTTGACTTATCAATACGGCAGTAACGGTTCATTGGCAGGAATTTCCCTGGAGATAACGCAAGACCTGCTGGACAGTTCCTCTTTTGGTGTGAATCCGCAGGACTTGCATAAGCTGTCCTTGCTAAGTGAAGGATCGATGTGGTTGGGTTAAGGAAGTTTTTGACGACGCTATCGCATATAACATCAGTTCTGCAGCAGGTGGAACTGATTGCTCCCCGGAAAGTAGCGATGGCGATTTTTCTCATCATCTGTTGAGAAGCTCTATACTGGATTACAAGCTGACTTGTCGCAAATTTCGGTACGCGCCGTTGGCCTGGTGAAATCCTGACGATCAAATCTGAGTCAACTGTAGACACGAATTCATCTATATCTGCCGGCAGTATTCGACCCATGATAAGCTTGCTGAATTGAAGCTGTCGAATGACATGCTATGTACATTGCTATATCTTCAAAAAAGTGAAATTCATGATCGTATTAGTACATATTTGGAATAATCCATTTGTGACCGACAACAATTCCGGAGAATGCCTCAATGTCCAAAAAGCCGATAACCCCCCCAAAAGACATCGATCAACAGCAACATATTCGCGATTTACAACGTAGGGCCGAAGAATTCGTGGGCGGCGAACTGTCGTTCTTTGAGTCGGAAGAGATGGCGACGGAGTTGCAGGAACGGTTCTGGGAACGGGGGATAGCTCGGAATGGACCTGCTGGTCGTGTTCTGCGTCCGGCCAATACCGATCTGCCGCGAATAGCTACGATAGGTTATAATTCTCCGCCTTAACCGAAATACGTTGATACAGGCACTTGCAGCGTATTTCAATATCATCGAATAGTCCGGAGGCCGTTATGAGAAAAATATCCCTATTAAGCGCAATATTGTTGACTGCCTGCGTCACCATCAACATTTACTTCCCTGCTGCCGCCGCTGAAAAGGCCGCAGATGAGATCATTAAAGACATTCAAAAAAATACCCCGCAACAAACGGAACCCAAGCCTAAGGCCAGTTTGCCGGACTGGCAGGTCAGCGTTTATCAGCTGATTGATGCGGCGATTAATGTGGTGGTGCCGTCCGCGCAGGCCGATGAGGCGAATCTGGCAATCGACAGCGCTGAAATCAGGCAGGTGCGAAGCGCTATGGAAGCCCGTTTTGCCAGTCTGCAACCGTTGTATGCAGCCGGTTTTGTCGGCATACAGGCGGACGGTTTGCTGGCGGTCAGGGATGCCGGCAGCGTACCGCTTAAAGACAGGAATCAGGTCAATAAACTGGTCGCCGCGGAAAATGCCGATCGGCAAAGTCTTTATCAGGCGATTGCCAATGCCAACGGTCATCCGGAATGGGCGGCGCAAATCAAATCAACCTTTGCCGCTCGCTGGGTGAGTAATGCTCAACCGGGCTGGTGGTATCAATCCTCAGGAAGCTGGAAACAAAAGTAAACATGGCAAATAGAAGAAGAGTCAAAAAGCAGCTACCGGACACGCCGGTTAAAGTCACTATAGAATCTCTGGCCCATGACGGGCGCGGCGTGGCGCATGTCGACGGTAAAGTGATTTTTATCGATGAGGCGTTGCCGGGCGAAGAGGTGGAGTTTGTTTATACCGAAAGCCGCAAGGATTATGCGGAAGGTAAGGTCGTCAATCTGTTGAGCCGCGCTGCCGACCGGGTCGATGCATTGTGTGCGCACTACGGTGTCTGCGGCGGTTGCAGTTTTCAGCATGTCGAATCGGCGGCGCAAATTCGAATCAAGCAGGATTTGCTGGTCGATCAGTTTAAGCGCATCGGTAAGGTGGAAATACCTGAGCTTTGGCAGCCGCTTGAAGGCCCGCATTGGGGCTATCGCAGCAAAGCGCGGATGGGGGTTAAGTATGTCGAGAAAAAAAACCGGGTGCTGGTCGGTTTCAGGGAAAGACGGCATCCGTATTTGGCTGAAATTGAAAGTTGCGTGGTGATGAACCCTATCGTCGGCACCAAGCTGATGGCTTTGTCGGAAATGATCGGCGGTTTGACCATCAGGGACAAAATCCCGCAGATTGAAGTGGCTATCGGCGATAACCAATGCGTGTTGTCGATTCGGGTGCTGGAGCCGCCGACCGATGCCGATAAGGAACGGATGCGCGAGTTTGCCCATCAGAATGACATGTCGCTGTGTTTGCAATCGAAAGGTCCGGATACGATCGTGCCGTTGGATGGCGAACCGGAGGTGATTCCGACTTATGCGCTGCTGGATCAGGGCTTGGAGTTTAAATTTAAACCGGCGATGTTTACCCAGGTTAATTACGAAATTAACAAGAAAATGATAAACCGGGTGTTGGAGACTTTGGCATTGAATGAAAACGACTCGGTGCTGGATTTATTTTGCGGCTTGGGCAATTTTACCTTGCCGATGGCGAAATTTGCCGGGCGCGTGGTCGGCGTGGAAGGCGATCAGCCGCTGGTTAATCATGCCAAGGAAAATGCCCGTCATAACAATATAGAAAACGTTGAGTTTTATGCGGCCGATTTAAGCAAGGATATTAGCGATCAGCCTTGGGCCAACCGGAAATACAATAAAATCATGCTCGATCCGTCCAGGGCCGGTGCATCCGAGGTTTTGCATCATTTTAAAAAATGGCAGCCCGAGCAGATTGTTTATGTGTCTTGCAATCCTTCAACACTCGCTCGCGATGCGGGGATTTTGGTTAATGAGCTGGGCTATAAACTGGTTAAGGCAGGGGTGATGGATATGTTTCCGCAAACCGGGCATGTTGAGTCGATGGCTTTGTTTACAAAATAGAATACGAGTGTTCATTGTTAAATGAAAAATAATCATGCGGTGGATGCGGCGGATTATCTGGATATTTGTATCGCCAGCCAGCAATTGACTGTATATGCGGGTGGACATCCGGTGCAGTGTTATCCCGTTTCAACCGCCAAGAATGGATCGGGCGAACTGATGGGCAGCGAATGCACGCCGACCGGCTGGCATAAAATCAGGGCCAAGATTGGAGCCGGTCAGCCGTTAAACGCGGTGTTTGTCGGCAGACGCGCTACCGGAGAAATATACAGCGCTGAACTGGGCAGGCAAAATCCGCAACGCGACTGGATATTGACCCGTATCCTGTGGCTAGGCGGCCTGGAGCCGGGCAAGAATCGTTACGGCAAAGTCGATACGACCTGGCGGTATATTTATATCCACGGATGCCCCGATCAGTTAATGAATGGCAGACCTGAGTCGCATGGCTGTGTTCGGATGAAAAATGCCGATGTTTTGGATTTGTTTAACAGGATTGAGGCTGGGGGTAAAGTTTATATTCATGAGTAGTTGTTTTTTGGTGAGTGCGGGGTATTGCGGTATAGCTAAGTTTTATCTCGTAGAAGTAGGGCGTGCCGTGCGCTCCTCGATTTTTAAGGCGCGCACGGCGCGCCCTACCGGGCAGCAGTTTTATGTGAAGGGTCTGGCATGACGCGCATCGTTTTAGGCATAGAATACGATGGCAGCGGTTTTTCAGGCTGGCAATGGCAAACCGATCAGCGTAGTGTTCAGCAGGTGCTTGAGCAGGCCTTGTCGAAAGTCGCCAATCATCCCGTCACCGTACAATGTGCGGGAAGAACTGATACCGGTGTACATGCGCTTGAGCAGGTTGTACATTTTGACGCAAAGATAGAACGCGAACTTCATGCCTGGATGTTGGGTGGTAACAGTAATCTGCCGGATGATGTCAGAGTTACCTGGGTAAAACCGTCGGTGGATGATTTCCACGCCAGGTACAGTGCGATTGCCCGTTTTTACCGCTATGTGATTCTTAATCGGCCTATCAAATCGGCGTTATTGCGCAATCAGGCGACATGGCGTCCCAGCCCGCTGGATGCCGATAAAATGCATCAGGCTGCGCAACACCTGATCGGCAAGCATGATTTTTCCTCGTACAGGGCACAAGGCTGCCAGTCCAAAAGTCCTTGCCGGGAGATGTATTTTATTGATGTTTATCGGGACGACGATAAGGTCATTATTGATATTTCCGCCAATGCTTTTTTGCATCATATGGTCAGGAATATTGCCGGGGTGTTGATGGATATAGGTGCCGGAAAGCAGCCGGTAGAATGGACACAGGAATTGCTTGAGGTTAAAAGCCGCAAGTTGGGTGGCGTTACTGCGCCGCCTGATGGCCTATATTTGGGTGCAGTTTATTATCCTGAGCATTACGGTATTGCCAAACATCCGGTATTTGATAAATTGCCTGTTGATGCGAAGCGGCATGATTAATGTCTATAGAGGCGTTGTAATGCTTGTTTGCAATCGCCTGAATATCAAGTAGATTGTCTTTCTTATAAATATATAGCGATGGTTAATATGAATAACTTTATCTCTTTTCAAATTCATGGTGGAGCCGATCACGGTGGCGGTATTGCCGAGGGCGTTTCAGGTCTGCTGGCTTTTTTTGAAGAGCTCCCGAATCATGATCCTGAGGGCATTTTTTCGATATTACTGCCCGGCATTTCCAGCATGGACAATATTCATCCTTTGCTGGTGCATTTTCCGCTCGCATTTTTGTCGACTTTTTTTGTTTTGGATGTGGTCGGTACGCTGGCTAAAAAACAACACTGGCGCAATGTCGCAAGCTGGTTGTTGTATTTTGGCACTGTAGCCGCCGTATTTACGGTGATTGCCGGTTTTATTGCCGCAGGATCCGTAGCGCATGGGGAGGAGGTCCATGAAATTATGGAGCGACATGAGCACTTCGGCGTATCAGTGCTTTCTTTGGCGATTTTGTTGTCGGCTTGGCGCTTGAAAAGCGGTGGAGTTATTCAGGGCGGCGCTAACAGTTTTTTTCTGATATTAGCCGGTTTACTCTGTGGCTTGATGATGTTGGGTGCGGATTTAGGCGGCTTGATGGTTTATAAATACGGCGTGGCTGTTAAAGCCGCTCAAGTTTCAGATGCTGATGTTCATGAGCATCAGCATGACCATGACCATGACCATGACCATGACGAACATGAGCACGAACATGTTCATCAGCCTGAATAGATAGCATAAGGTAAGCGGTTCTTCTGCTTACCGATTTTAGCATTATTGAAAAAGGCCGGTTTTATATCGGCCTTTTTTGTTCTTTCATCAACTAAGATTAATAATGATTACAAACAAATCATAATGCTATTTTATGTTATTCTACGCGGCTAGCTTTTTTTGGAAATTTCTCATATCACTTTATGCGAACTCGCGTTAAAATTTGCGGTTTTACCCGTGCTGAAGATGCTGTTTGTGCAGCTAAATTGGGTGTGGACGCAATCGGTCTGGTGTTTTATCCGCCCAGTCCGAGGAATGTTGATATTGATCAGGCGGTTAAGATTGTTAATGCTTTGCCTGCATTTATCTCGGTCGTCGCTTTGTTTGTTGATGAGCGGGAGTCGCGGATACGCGATGTGCTGGAGCAGGTACCGATAGATTGCCTGCAATTTCATGGCGATGAATCTGCTGAAGCTTGCAGGATTTATGGTAAACGTTATATGAAAGCCGTCAGAATGGAGGATGGCATTGATATTCCAGACTTGGCTCTGCAATATCATGATGCGGCTGGGTTGCTGCTGGATGCCTATCATCCGGGAACGAAAGGCGGTACGGGCAGCCGTTTTGACTGGAACAGGATTCCTGAACATTGTGCCCTGCCAATCATATTGGCGGGTGGTTTGGATATAAATAATGCCAGACAGGCGGTACAGACGGTAAAACCTTACGCACTGGATGTCAGTAGCGGTGTGGAAGCGGAAAAAGGTGTTAAGGATGCGCTAAAAATGGCGGCATTTATACGAGAAGTTAATGAGGGTGACAGAATAATATGACAGAAAAATATAATATGCCCGATGAGCGGGGACACTTCGGTCCTTACGGCGGAATGTTCGTCGCAGAAACATTGATCCCACCGATTCAGGAATTGAATGCCGCTTATCAGCAGTATTTAAGCGATCCTGAATTTATAGCGGAGCTGGACGCGGACTTAAAGTATTACGTAGGTCGGCCTTCGCCTTTATATCATGCTGAACGCTGGAGTCGTGAGCTGGGCGGCGCACAGATTTACTTGAAACGCGAAGACCTGAATCATACCGGCGCACATAAAATAAACAATACGATCGGTCAGGCTTTATTGGCCAAGCGCATGGGCAAGACGCGCATTATTGCCGAAACCGGAGCCGGTCAGCATGGTGTCGCGACGGCGACGGTTGCAGCACGGCTGGGCCTGGAGTGCGTGGTTTATATGGGCGCCGTTGATGTGGCTCGGCAGTCTTTGAATGTATATCGGATGAAATTGTTGGGCGCGAAAGTTGTCGCGGTTGAATCCGGTTCCAAAACCTTAAAAGATGCGTTGAACGAAGCGCTCAGAGATTGGGTGACCAATGTCGATAATACCTTTTATATTATCGGTACGGTTGCAGGGCCGCATCCTTATCCAGCGATGGTCAGGGATTTTCAGGCGATCATCGGCCGCGAAGCAAAACAGCAATGCCTGGAGCAAGCCGGACGCTTGCCTGATGCTCTGGTTGCCTGTGTCGGCGGCGGATCGAATGCAATCGGTTTGTTTTATCCGTTTATTGATGACCGTTCGGTAAAAATGATCGGCGTTGAAGCGGCTGGCGACGGTATTGAAACCGGTCGTCATTCCGCCCCTTTATGTGCCGGACGTCCCGGCGTACTGCACGGTAACCGGACTTACCTGATGGAAGATGACGACGGTGAAATTATCGAGACCCACTCCATTTCAGCCGGTTTGGATTATCCGGGCGTCGGTCCTGAACATGCATGGCTGAAAGATACCGACAGGGCTCAGTATGTCAATATTACCGATAATGAAGCGCTGGAAGGTTTTCATGCATTGACCAGAATGGAGGGTATTATTCCGGCACTGGAATCGAGTCATGCGATGGCTTATACGATGAAGCTGGCGCCTACCATGAACAAAGATGAAATTATCATTGTCTGTCTGTCCGGCCGCGGCGATAAAGATATGCAAACGATGGCTCAACGCGAGGGGATAGAACTGTGAGTCGATTAGCCGCTACATTTGAACAGTTATCTAAAACAGGCCGCAAGGCGCTAATCCCGTTTGTTACCGCGGGCGATCCAAGACCTGATTTCACCTTGCCGTTGATGCATGCGATGGTTGAGGCCGGTGCGGATGTTATCGAGCTGGGTGTGCCGTTTTCCGATCCTATGGCGGACGGCCCGGTTATTCAGCGAGCCAGCGAGCGCGCTTTAGAACATAAAATGAGCTTAAGACGCACATTGACTATCGCGGCAGAATTTAGAAAAACCAATCAACATACGCCGGTGGTGTTGATGGGTTATGTGAATCCGATTGAAGCCATGGGTTATGAGAATTTTGCCAATGCCGCACAACGTGCCGAGATTGATGGCGTTTTAACCGTTGATTTGCCGCCTGAAGAGGCGGATGAATGCGTTGCCCTGTTAAAGGCGCGCGACATAGATCCGATTTTCCTGTTAGCGCCGAACAGCAGCGATGAACGCATTAAAAAAATGGATACAGCCGGTAGCGGTTATCTTTATTATGTTTCGTTGAAAGGTGTAACCGGAGCAGGGCATTTAAATACTGGGGATGTCGAGACCAAGCTCAATCAAATCCGGCTAAGCACCGGTTTGCCTGTAGCGATCGGTTTTGGCGTCAAGGACGCACAAACGGCAAAGACCGTTGCAAATCTGGGTGACGGTGTAGTTATCGGCAGTGCCCTGATCAGCAAAATTGAAGCAAACCTTGATGATCCGGAACGTGCCGGAAAAGAAATAGTCGAGTTACTGGTCGCTATGCGCCAAGCAATGGATAGCTGAAAGACAGGGTTTAAAACACGATGATGAAATACGATGGGGCATACGAATGAGTTGGTTTGAGAAGTTAATCCCTTCAACAATTAGAACCGAAGGGTCGAATAAAAAAGGCGCTGTGCCTGAAGGATTGTGGAATAAGTGCCCTAGCTGTAATGCAATTCTTTATAACACGGAGTTGGAAAGGAATTTCAGTGTTTGTCCAAAATGCGATCATCACATGCGCATTTCGGCCAGAACGCGGTTGAATATGTTTCTGGACGAAGGCGGTCATGAAGAGATAGGCAAAAATGTTAAGCCTGTCGATCCGTTACGATTCAAAGACAGTAAAAAATATAAAGACCGTATTACCCAGGCGCAAAAACAGAGTAAAGAAAATGATGCGTTGGTGGTAATGAAAGGTCAGTTAAAAGGCCGGGATATTGTTGCAGCCGCGTTTGATTTCGGTTTTATGGGCGGCTCGATGGGTTCGGTGGTTGGCGAAAAGTTTGTTCGCGGCGTCAACAAAAGCCTGGAATTGGGCGTGCCTTTTATTGTGTTTACGGCCAGTGGTGGGGCGCGTATGCAGGAGTCGTTGTTTTCGTTGTTTCAGATGGCAAAAACCAGTGCTGCACTAACGAAACTGTCCGATGCAGGCCTTCCGTATATTTCGTTTATGACCGATCCGACCATGGGCGGCGTTTCAGCCAGCTTGGCTATGTTGGGCGACATTAATGTTGCCGAACCCAATGCCTTAATCGGTTTTGCGGGTCCCCGTGTCATAGAGCAAACCGTCCGGGAAAAGTTGCCGGAAGGCTTTCAGCGAAGCGAGTTTTTACAGGAGCATGGCGCTATCGACATGATTATCGATAGACGTGAGATGCGCGATAAAATAGCCGGTATTTTAGCTTTGCTGATGGCAAGTAGAGATAAAACGCCTTTCAGTCTTGTTTTGCCCAAAGTGGATGCTGAAGGCGCAAGGGGATCTGAAGTCGAAGCGGATGATGTTGAACATCGCCCGGATCAGGAAGACTGATTTTAATACCGGTTAATGATACGTTTTGATTCGCTACAGGATTGGCTGAAGTGGCAGGAAAGCTTACATCCTTTAGTAATTGATTTGGGGTTGGAGCGGGCGGCACAGGTTTTTCGTGCGCTTAACCCTGATTATGTCAAACCTCCAACCATTACTGTTGCCGGAACCAATGGCAAAGGCTCGTCTGTTGCTTATCTTGAGTCAATTTATACGGCGCAAGGCTATCGGGTAGGCGCTTATACGTCGCCACATATTCTGAAATATAATGAAAGAATAAAAATCGACGGCAAACCGGTATCGGATGACGAAATCTGTGAGGCCTTTGCAAGAATAGAGTCGGTACGAGGCAATACCTCATTAAGCTATTTTGAATTTGGCACTCTGGCGGCATTGGATATTTTTCAGCGAGCCGGCGTCGATGTTCAATTGCTTGAAGTGGGATTGGGCGGACGATTGGATGCCGTCAATATTGTCGATCCCGATGTCGCATTGATCACCAGTATCAGTATTGATCATATTGAATGGCTGGGCGGTACACGAGAAGCTATTGGACGGGAAAAAGCGGGTATTTTTCGCACATCCATTCCCGCTATCACAGGCGATCCGGAACCCCCGGAATCATTAATGCAAAGCGCTATTGAACGGCATGCCTTACTGTATTGTATCGGTAAAGATTTTGGTTATAAAAAACGGGCAACCGGATGGGATTGGTTCTTTGCCGACCGGCAGATGCTACAATTACCTGAACCGGGTTTAAAAGGGGAACACCAGTTTCGCAATGCATCCTCTGTCATTCTAGCGGTGACAAAAATGGCGGAAGCCTTGCCGGTAACGGAAGCATCCATTAAACAGGGATTGGAAAATGCCCATTTAGCCGGGCGGTTTCAATTGATTGATGGCGACGTTCCCGTGCTGCTGGACGTGGGGCATAATCCCCAAGCAGTCAGGACACTGGCCGATTACGTGACGACTGTTTTCCCTGGCAGGCGTATTCATGCGGTTTTTTCAATGATGAAAGACAAGGATATCGCCGGTGTTCTTGAAATTATGAATTTTGCGGTTTACGACTGGTTTTTTGCACCGTTGGCAAATCCTAGAGCGGCTCCGGAGTCCGTTATGCGTGAGATTTTTTCGCAAAGTTCGGTGGCCAATGTATCTTTTGGTTTTGCCGACTTTACTGAAGCATTTTCTGCGGCAAAGAGTCAGTCGCAAAAAGGTGATCTGTTATTGGTTTTTGGATCTTTTTTTTTGGTATCTGAGTGCTTGATTGAATTTGAGAATAAGTGAGTAGACGAAATGGATCATGAATTAAAACAACGTTTAATTGGCGCCGTCGTTGTTACGGCGCTATGTGCTATTTTTATCCCGATGCTGTTCGATGATCCCGTCGATAATAGCGGTCAGTTAGTCAGTGAGTTGAATATTCCAGCTCCAGTTGAATCAGGCGCAAATACAGCCGACAAATTGCCGACCAGCGCCGAACAGGTTTCAAAGTTGCCGGATTCTGAGTCTTTATCAACCGAAGCCGCCGGCGATACGCTTGAAAGTACCGGGGCGGCAGAAGAAATCATCGATGAACCTGCGGCCGGTCAGTCGAAACAGGGACGTTCCGAAGAGTCGTTGTATGCCGAATCTGAAGGCTATACCCGCGAGAATGCTAATGCGGAAGAGGCCGTCGAACCTGACGATAACCAGCCAAAGCCGAAGCCGAAGCTAAAACAAGCTCCTGTAGATCAGTCTTTATCAGCCGATGCGGCGGCAGACGGCATCCGCAAAAGTATGGTTCCCAAAGCACCCGTCAGAGAGCCCCATGTGGAAACAATGGCTAAAGAACCTGTAAAGGTTAAGAAAGCCGTAGAGCCGGTACGGCCGGCGGTTAAAAAGCCCGAAATCGAATCACCGGCAAGTATTTTAGGACAACCGATCCTTAAACAGCCTAATAGCGCCAAGAGTCTGGCGGCGGCTGTTGCGGATGCAAAAAAACCGGCAGTTGCACCGAAAACGAATACTAAATTAGTGCGTTGGTATATTCAATTAGGTAGCTTTAGTAAAAAAGAAAATGCAATGTCTCTTTGGGAGAGTTTGCATGAACAAGGCTTGCCCGCCTCATTGGATACCGTTCAGACAGATAAAGGAATTTCATACCGGCTTCGTGTAGGACCAGAACTTGACGGAAAAAAGGCGGCCGCGATGAAAGCAAGACTGGATAAACAGAACATAAAGGCAATCCTGATTTCCGAGTAATGCGCTTGATAACAGTATGATCTGGATAGACTTCACCCTTGCCGGGCTTATTTTTATTTTCTTGGTAATCGGACTGCTGCGCGGATTTAATAAGGAAGTTTTTTCATTGGTATTCTGGGTGTTGGCAATCTGGGTGGGTCTAATGTTCAGTCGTGAATTTTCCTTTTTTCTGGAATCGACTATCCGCTATCCGGCAGTCAGAATAGCGGCATCTTTTATGGCTTTGTGTGCAATCACGCTGAGTCTTGGCGGTTTTATCGGTTTTCTATTGAATATACTGGCAAAGAAAACCGGCTTAACTTTTATGGAGCGTTTCGGCGGGATGATTTTTGGCGTTGTTCGCGGTCTGATTGTTGTTACTGTCGTTGTCATACTGGCGGGACTCACGCCATTACCTAAAGATTCCTGGTGGACAGAATCAACATTGATTCCACCTTTTCAGTTGCTCGCTACATGGTTGCGAGATCATTTTTCGCCAGGCATGGCGGAATACATCAGTTATCGTTAATTTTTTCGTTAATCGCTACAAAACAATTCAGGTTAAAAAATAATGTGTGGTATTGCTGCTATCGTTTCACATCAAACTGTCAATCAAGAGTTATATGATGCCCTGACAGTTTTGCAACATAGAGGTCAGGATGCCGCCGGCATTGTGACTTGTGAGGCCGGACGCTTACATTTACGCAAGGAAAACGGTTTAGCCCGTGATGTTTTTACCAATGCCCAGATGTTGAGATTGAAAGGCAATATGGGTATTGCTCACGTGCGTTATCCAACGGCGGGATGCACCAGTTCAGCAGAAGCGCAACCTTTCTATGTAAACTCTCCTTTTGGTTTGACGCTTGCGCATAACGGCAATTTGACCAATACCGAAGAGTTAAAAAAAGCACTGTTTGTAGAAGATCAGCGCCATATCAATACTGACTCCGACTCTGAAGTTTTGTTGAATGTTTTTGCCCACGAATTGCAGGCTTTGGGTAAATTGGATTTGAGCGTGGACGATGTTTTTCAGGCGGTATCCGGTGTGCATCGCCGTTGTCGCGGCGCTTATGCCGTTGTTATTATGATTGCAGGATTCGGGATTTTAGGTTTTAGGGATCCACATGGTATTCGGCCGATCGTGTTCGGCGAAAGAAAAACCGAGCAAGGTCCGGAATTCATGATTGCATCCGAAAGTGTTGCTCTGGATGTACTGGGCTTTGAGCTTATTCGAGATATTGAACCCGGCGAAGCGGTGTTTATAGAGGCATCAGGCGTATTGCACACCAAACAATGTGCTGAGAGAACGGACCATTGTCCGTGTATTTTCGAGTATGTTTACTTTGCCAGACCGGATTCAATTATTGATAATATTTCGGTTTATAAAGCGCGTTTGCGTATGGGCGAAAAATTAGCCAAAAAAGTGCAGAGAGACTGGCCCGATCATGATATTGATGTGGTTATTCCTATCCCCGATACCAGCAGGACGGCGGCTTTGCAAATGGCAAATCTTCTGGGCGTAAAGTACCGTGAAGGTTTTATAAAAAATCGTTATATCGGCCGGACGTTTATCATGCCGGGCCAAAAAATGAGGGAAAAATCGGTCAGGCAAAAGTTAAACGCGATCAGCCTTGAGTTTGAAGGCAAAAATGTCTTGCTGGTCGATGATTCGATTGTCAGGGGCACAACATCCGAGCAGATTATCCAGATGGCCAGGGATGCCGGGGCTAAAAAAGTGTATTTTGCCTCTGCTGCGCCCCCGGTTCGTTATCCCAATGTTTATGGCATTGATATGCCTGCCGCTAATGAATTGATTGCCCATGATCGTACTGAAGACGAGGTGTGCGTTGCAATCGGCGCAGACCGGGTGATTTACCAGGAGTTAAATGATCTGATCGATGCGGTTCGTAAAGGTAATCTGGATATCGGTCACTTCGACACCTCTTGCTTTAGTAAAGAATATATCACCGGTGATATTGACGATGAGTATCTGGAGCGAACTGAAGCGTTGCGCAATGACAGCGCACAAGCGTCAAGGAACTCGGAAAACTTCATGATCGGAATGCAAAACGGCGATTAAGATTCAAGCTGGAAGAAGAGAATTACAGACATTTTTTAGTAAATAAATACGTTTAATAAAGCGATGAAAGACATTAACTGGAACGACTACACTCTGGAAACCCAAGCAATAAGAGCGGGGCATCAACGTACTCATGAAGATGAGCACAGCATCCCGATTTTTGCCACATCGAGTTATGTGTTTAAGAGTGCGGAAGATGCCGCTTTGCGCTTTAGCGGGCAGAAACCCGGTAACATTTACTCCCGTTTTAATAACCCGACAGTTACCGCTTTTCAGGAGCGGCTGGCGTTAATGGAGAAAGGTGAGCGCTGTCTGGCATTTTCATCCGGTATGGCGGCCATTATGGCGGTCGGTATGGGCTTGCTTAAAGCCGGCGATCATGTGGTCTGTTCGCGCGGCGTATTCGGCAATACCGTGTTGATGTTCCAGAATTATTTCGGAAAATTCGGAGTCGAAACCGATTTTGTCGATTTGATCAATGCCGCGGCCTGGGAGTCGGCGATTAAACCGAACACCCGGTTTTTATTTCTGGAAACACCATCTAATCCATTGACTGAAATTGCCGATATTTCGGTGCTTGCAGACATAGCTCATAAGCACGGCTGTTTGCTGATTGTTGACAATTGCTTTTGTACGCCCGTGTTGCAAAAGCCTTTGGAATTAGGTGCGGATATTGTTGTTCATTCGGCAACCAAGTACATAGACGGGCAGGGCCGTTGTGTCGGCGGCGCTGTCGTTGCCAATGAAGAGATTATAGAAAAGCATATTTACCCTTATCTTCGCACCGGCGGCGCGACCATGAGCCCTTTTAACGCCTGGGTATTTTTGTCCGGTTTGGAAACGTTGGCGGTCAGGATGAAAGCACATTGTAACAATGCCTTCGAATTGGCCAAGTGGCTGGAGCAGCAGGCCGGTATAGCCAAAGTGCATTATCCCGGTTTGCCGTCCCATGCGCAGCATGAGTTGGCCAAGCGTCAGCAAAATTATTTCGGCGGTATAGTCAGTTTTGAATTGAGCGGCGGCAAAGAACACGCCTGGAAGTTGATCGACGCCACTGAAATGCTGTCAATTACCGCAAATCTGGGCGATGTCAAAACCACCATCACCCATCCGGCAACCACCACGCATGGTCGATTAACGCCGGAAGTCAGAGCGGCCGCCGGCATTAAGGATGGCTTGGTCAGGGTTTCAGTAGGATTGGAAAATGTTGAAGATATTAAAAAGGATATTTTAAGAGGTTTGTAATTCTACAAGTCCAAAAGCCTTTTTTATCCTCATATTATTTTAGATCTGTCATTGCGATTTCTGCCCGGATATCGCAATGACAAAGGATTGTGGTCTATGCAGCTGCCAGTAAATCATCCAGTTTTTTTTGTTGATCCAGCGCATATAGCTCGTCAAAACCGCCGACATGATAATCACCGATATATATCTGGGGAACTGTCCGGCGATTTGTTTTAAGCATCATTTCTTCTCTTAAGCCGGGTTCGGCGTCCACATTAATTTCTGTATAGGAAACTCCTTTTTTGTTTAGCAGGCGCTTAGCCATCATGCAATAAGGGCAAATATTGGTAGTGTAAATTTGTATTTCCGGCATATTTTATTTATTAAGGATTGCTAATGTAGAATTGGGCATTCTATCGGGTATCGCGTTGTTGTTCAATGGCGATAGCAAGCGATAAATATTTGATCAGTTCCCAAGCCGTATCCTGAATGTTTCTGCCGAAAGCCACCACTCCGTCTTCGTGTCCCAGCATGGTAAATAATGAGTTCTGCGACAGCTTGCCGGACTGAAACAATTGCTCAACAGCCGTTGCCATTTCAACGGTGCCGTAGGGGACATCGGCGCTAGTATGCGGAAGCCCAAGCGCTGCGGTATGCTTCCAAATTTCTGGGCTGTGGGCATGAATAACGGCCTGAATAGCATTGTCCTGGGCGTAAATGCTGGCGTGGGTCAGGGATTCGGAAGAAGGCTTGCATAGCCCGCAAGAATGAAGCCGGTTTTGGTGAGGTTCGGCGTTGACGATAAGACAATAATGTTCCGGACTGAGGTGTTCAATATGTCCGGTTTGAGTGCCGCTGATAATAAATCGAGCGCTGTGAGCATCGATTCTTTGGCTGATATTGCCGAATCCGATATTGTTGTAACGTTCAGGAGTTTGTCCGATAAGATCAAGCCGGACCGCAATAGTGCGCCAGGCATTGATTTCGGTTATTGATAACAGATGGTTAATAGACTGTTGCGTATGATTTAGCTGGTATTTGATGACACCTTCTTGTTCTTCCATTTGGCAGGATCGTAGGCAATGTGGTTGAGTGGATATGAATGTGGCTAGAGTATAGTTTACAAAAATAAAATACAGATAAAATGCAGAGTGTTATAAAATTAACGGTTTACAAATTTGAAGACCGATTTTGCCGTGACTGCACCCCGGCAGCCGTCGGTATTTCCTCCATCTATGGAGGTCATCGGTAACAAAAAAAACAGTGGCTTAACTATGCGATGTCCGTTTTGTGGGGCGCAAGATACGCGGGTTCTTGATTCCAGATTGGCAAATGAAGGTGATCAGGTTCGCCGTCGACGAGAATGTAATGTTTGTAAAGAACGATTTACGACGCACGAGGTGGCTGATACACATTGTCCCAGCATCATTAAACGCGACGGCGTACGCGAGCCTTTCGAGGAAAATAAGCTGCGTTCCGGTATGCTCAGGGCACTGGAAAAGCGGCCGGTAAGTAGTGATGATATTGAAGCCGCGATCAATCGAATAAAAAGCGAGTTGCGGGCGTCGGGCGAGCGGGAAATATCGGCGCAGGAGTTGGGCGAAAAGGTCATGAAAGAGTTAAGCCTATTGGATCATGTGGCTTTTGTGCGCTTTGCCTCGGTTTATCGAAGCTTTCAGGATGTCAGTGAGTTCACCGACATGATTGAAGATTTACGAACGACCGCCAAAAATGATGGAAGCGTCGCAACCACGGAACCGGGGCGACAAAAATAATGTCAGCGCAGCGCGATGCTTTTTATATGGCGCAAGCCATTTCCCTGGCGAAAAAAGGTCGCTATACGACTGATCCTAATCCCCGTGTAGGTTGTGTTTTAGTCAGGGATAATACAGTCATTGGCCAGGGCTGGCACGCTAAAGCCGGTCAAGGTCATGCGGAAGTTGAAGCGTTAAAAAATGTGCCTGATGCTAAAGGCGCAACCGCCTATGTAACGTTGGAGCCTTGCAGTCACCAGGGCAGAACACCACCTTGTTGCGATGCATTGATAAAGGCCGGAGTCAGCCGGGTTGTTGCTGCGATGCAAGACCCAAACCCTAAGGTGTCAGGCAGTGGGCTGGAAAAGCTCAATGCGGCAGGGATTGAAGTGAATTGCGGCGTATTACAGGAAGATGCACAGGCATTAAATCGGGGATTTATCAAAAGGATGATTGATAATCGTCCGTTTATACGCAGCAAGCTGGCGATGAGCCTGGATGGACGCACCGCGATGGCATCGGGTGAAAGCAAATGGATTACCTCAAATGAGGCCAGAGCCGATGTGCATAAGTTAAGAGCCGAGAGTTCGGCGATTTTAACAGGCATCAATACAGTACTGACTGATGATCCGGCGCTAAATGCCCGCATAGACGAGGATGTTTTGCAGCCGGTCAGGGTGGTGCTGGATACGCATCTGAACATGCCGGTTAACGCACAGATGGCTAAACTGCCGGGACGAAGCCTGATTTTAACCTGTGCGCAAGATCAGCAAAAGCAACAAAAGCTGGAACAGGTTGGATTCGAAGTTTATCAATTGTCCGGCAAAAACGGACGCCTTGATCTATATGCGGTGATGGCTTTTTTAGCGGAGCAGCAAATCAACGAATTGCTGGTTGAGGCGGGTTCCGTACTTAATGGCGCTTTATTGGCCGAAGGTTTGGTCGATGAGTATGTCATCTATATGGCACCCTGTATATTGGGCGATCAAGGACGCGGATTATTTAACCTGCCGGGCTTACAAAAGATGGCTGATAAAAGGCAGTTAAAACTGCGCGATATCAGACAGATCGGACAGGATTTAAGATTAACTTACACACCATTGTAGCGGCGATTTTAGTCGCCCCTACAACTAAATATAGGCCATCCATGTTTACAGGCATCATCTTGGCAGTGGGCAAAATATCAGCGATCGAACAGAAAGCCGGCGATTGCCGCTTAACCATAGCAACCGGAAAATTATCGTTACATGATGTCGTGCTTGGCGACAGCATTGCCGTCAACGGCGTGTGCCTGACTGCAGTGGAGCTGGGCAAAGATTATTTTTGCGCCGATGTTTCGAATGAAACCTTGTCCAGAACTATCTTAAATACTGCAACCGTGGGCACACCGGTCAATCTGGAGCTGGCGTTAACACCGACAACCCGGCTGGGCGGGCATATCGTCAGCGGTCATGTCGATGGTATCGGTGCGGTAACTGAAAAAAAAGCGGACGGCCGTTCGTTCCGGTTTAAATTTAAAGCCCCTGATAATCTGGCTAAATATATTGCAGAAAAAGGTTCCATTTGCATCAACGGCATCAGCTTGACCGTCAATGAAGTCGATGGCGCCGTGTTCAGCGTCAATATTGTGCCGCACACACTCAAAGAGACTACGTTGGGTGACGCGACGGTCGGAACTAAAGTCAATCTGGAAGTGGATTTGCTGGCCCGCTATCTGGAGCGTTTAATCAAGGGTGATGCGGCGGCTAAAAGTTGCGGCGGCGTCACAGAAGAACTATTGCAAAAAAGCGGTTTTTTCGGCTAACAGCCTAAAGGTAAAATGAATACAATCGAAGAAATTATAGAAGATTTACGCTTAGGCAAAATGGTCATCATTATGGATGATGAAGACCGTGAAAACGAAGGCGATCTGGTCATGGCGGCTTCATTCACTCGCCCCGAGGATGTTAATTTTATGGCGCGTTACGGTCGAGGCTTGATTTGTTTGACCTTGACCGGCGAGCGTTGCCAGCAATTACGTTTACCGTTGATGGTCAATGAGAACAAAACCGCCCATTCAACCAACTTTACCGTGTCTATCGAAGCGGCAACCGGCGTCACAACCGGCATTTCGGCAGCGGACCGGGCGCGGACCATTCAATGCGCGGTAGCAGCGGATGCCAGGGCCGATGACCTGGTGCAGCCGGGACATATCTTCCCGTTAATGGCGCAATCCGGCGGGGTATTAAATCGTGCCGGGCATACCGAAGCCGGTTGCGATTTAGCCAAGCTTGCAGGCGTCGAACCGGCGGCTGTTATCGTTGAGATACTCAATGAAGACGGTTCAATGGCAAGAAGGCCTGATCTGGAGATATTCGCCAAGCAGCATGACCTTAAAATCGGCACTATCGCCGATTTAATCCATTACCGTATTCAGCATGAAAATACTCTGGAACGCATCAGCGAGTGCGCTTATCCTACCGAATTCGGCGAGTTCAGGCTTTATGCTTATCAGGACAGGAATGACAATAACCTGCACTTGGCGCTGGTTATGGGCCATGTTTCCGGAGAAGAGCCTGTTTTAGTCAGGGTTCATGCGCGGAATTTGCTGGATGATCTGTTTTCATCCAAGCGTAGCGATTGCAGCGTTCCATTGCGTACGGCCATGCAAAAAATAGCTGAAGCAGGGCGCGGAGTATTGGTCGTTATCCGGCAAAGCGAGGACAATAAATCGCTGGCGGAACTGATACACCATTACCAATTGGAAGATCACGGCATTGTCAGTGCAGCACAGGCTATCGGCGCTGTAGATTGGCGCACCACCGGCACCGGCGCCAGAATACTGGCCGATTTGGGAGTACACAAACTAAAGGTTTTAGGTACCCAGAAAAAGTATGTCGCATTGTCCGGATTTGATTTGGAAGTCGCCGAGCATGTGGGCTGAATAAGTTAGCCCGACAACATAATAAGTTAATCACACAGTAGAGAAACATCATGTCCACATTAAAAACCTTTGAAGGGAATTTACTCGTTCAAGGCGGAAAATTCTGCATCGTAGCCTCCCGGTTTAACAGTTTCATTGTTGAGCAATTAGAAGCCGGTGCGATTGACGCGCTGGTGCGCCACGGGGCTAATAAAGCCGACATTCACCTGGTTAAGGCTCCCGGTGCTTTTGAGCTGCCGATGGTCGTGCAACGCGTGGCGGCGGCTAAAAAATACGACGCGATTATCGCATTAGGCGCAGTGATTCGCGGCGGTACGCCGCATTTTGAATATGTCGCCGGTGAGTGCGTTAAAGGCTTGGCGCAAGTTTCTTTGCAATATAATGTGCCGGTCAGTTTTGGCGTTTTAACCGTTGACAGTATTGAGCAGGCGATAGAACGTGCCGGTACCAAAGCCGGCAATAAGGGCGCGGAAGCGGCACTGTCCGCTATTGAAATGGTAAGTTTGTTTAATAACCTGGAAATCTGATGAGTCAAGCTAGAACCAATGCCCGAAAAGCGGCTGTACAGGCATTGTATCAATGGCAGATGGCCGGTCAGAACCTGAGTGAGATTGAACGGCAGTTTCTGGAAGAAGAGCGCTTGAAAGACGCTCAGAAAAGTTATTTTGTCGAGCTGTTTTACGGCGTGCCTAAAAATCTGGATGCGATCGATAAAGCGTTGTCGGAATTTGTAGATCGTCCTGTTGATACGATTGATCCGGTTGAAAGGGCGATTTTAAGAATCGGTGCGTACGAGTTGTTGCATCGATTGGATATGCCGTACCGGGTTGTTTTGAATGAAAGTATTAATCTCGCCAAGTATTTTGGCGCAGACGGTAGTCATAAGTATGTTAACGGCATACTGGATAAGGTCGCGCAGCAAAAAAGAACGATGGAAATTAAGACTAAGGCGCAAGGTAAATAGCTCGAAAGCTCTCAGCTCACTACGAAGACACGATGAACACGAAGTGATTCTGTTTCTGTAAGTGGTTGGCGAAGTTTGTTGATTATTTATAGTTCCCACGCTCCAGCGTTGCCGAGAACGTTACTAACTGCATTCCACGCTGGAGCGTGGGAATGATGTCTGCCACAACGATGCCACTCTCTGAATTTACCCTAATCCAGCGTTTTTTCACCCAGCAGCGGGTCACAAATCCATCAACGCGTTTGGGCATAGGCGATGATTGCGCGTTGCTATCTATTCCGGATGGTTATGAATTGGCCGTGACCACCGATACCATGGTGGAAAATGTGCATTTTTTTGCCGGAACCGACCCGGAACTGTTGGGACATAAATTGCTGGCTGTTAATTTGAGCGATCTTGCCGCGATGGGTGCAAAACCGGTTTCAGTGACACTGGCATTAACCCTGCCTAGCGTTGATGAAAACTGGCTGACTGCTTTTGCCAAAGGTTTTTTAAATTTGGCTGAACGGTATTCAGTGGATTTGATTGGCGGCGATACAACTTCCGGTCCTTTGACTTTGACCGTTCAGGCCTTGGGTTTAGTGCCGAAAGGTCGGGGGCTGAGGCGCTCAGCAGCTCGCCCCGGCGATCTTATTTATATGACCGGCTATTTGGGCGATGCGGGGCTGGGTTTAAAAATAAATCAAGGTTATGTTTGTACTGATCCCGAGGCGGCTTTGACTCGATTTAACCGTCCGGAGCCGCAAATAGAAGCAGGGCAGGGCTTACTCGGTATTGCCAATGCTTGTATCGACTTATCGGACGGTTTGGCCGGTGATCTGGGTCATATTCTTGAGCAAAGCCATGTAGGCGCTTGCCTTGATTGGGACGCGTTGCCATTGTCAAAAGCGGTGCAAGCTTACATAAACGATACCGGCGACTGGTCTATGCCGTTGACTGCAGGGGACGACTACGAGCTGTGTTTTACCGTAAGCCCAGAGCGAGCCGGGCAGTTGACCATAGCGGCTACCAAAATCGGCATCATTGAGTCCCAGCCTGGTTTGCGTTTGAATAAATCGGGCCACATCCAACCATTAGAGGTAAAAGGCTTTGAGCATTTTTCTTAATACCCAATTGGGTAAAAATAAGCTGACACCCAAGCAGATACTGTCCGACCCCATTCTGTTTCTGGCTTTCGGTTTCGGTTCCGGTCTGGCAAAAAAAGCTCCCGGCACCTTTGGTACATTGGCGGCTATCCCGGTTTATTGGCTATTTGCACAAGCCAATTTGTTCGTTTATAGCCTGTTGACGTTGATTGTAACGGTTGCCGGAATCTGGATTTGCGATATAGCCGCTAAAAAGCTGGATGAACATGATTTCGGCGGCATCGTTTGGGATGAGATTGCCGGTTACCTGATAACCCTATGGCTGGTTCCTTTCAGCTGGCAGGCTATAGCGTTGGGTTTTATCTTGTTCAGGTTCTTCGACATACTCAAACCGTGGCCGATTAAGTGGATTGACCGGCAAGTGCATGGCGGTCTGGGGATTATGCTGGATGATGTGTTGGCGGGGGTGTTTGCAGGTGGTTTATTGTTAGGTTTTTCAAGCTATTTCTAAACACTGTTAACAAAGACGGTCATTTCATAAACTACTAATGCCGCTTAAAGATCATTAAAGTAATATCATCGTTAAAAGACTCACTGCGGCAAAATTGTTTTAGCTGTTCCAGCAATATTTCAATAATGACCTGCGGGGGATATTGGGCGTGTTGAATAAGAAAGTCATTGACGCGCTTTAGTCCGAAGAACTCGCCATTGGCATTTTCCGCTTCGGTCAAGCCGTCGGTATACAGCAGGATTAGCTCGCCTTCAGATAGCGTGGTGGTTTTTTCTTCAAAAATCACATTTTTGTTTACACCCAGTATTAATCCGTCTGCGTCCAGTTGCCTGCATTCCGTGTGGGAAGAATTGAGTAACAACGGAGGGGGATGGCCCGCATTGGCAAAGCTCAGTTGGTGATTGGTAATGTTGTATTGCAAATAAAACAGGGTAATGAAATAGTCTGATTTATCCAGATCCTCAAAAAGAAAATTATTGAGTACTTTGAGCGTTTCTGCGGGCGTAGCCGAGATATTTGCCTGCGTTCGAATGGCGCTACGGGTCTCCACCATAAATAGGGCGGGGCCGATTGAATGACCGGAAACATCGGCAATAATCATGTCCAAATAGTCTTCATTGCGATAAAAATAATCAAAATAATCGCCGCCGACTTGGTCGGCCGGTAAGCAATAACCAGTGATTTCAAAATGATTGGACTTGATGGGGGCCGAAGGCGAGAGAGATGCCTGAATGCGTTGGGCAATCTTGATTTCACTTTGAGCAATGGCCAGATTGATCTGCGCTTGGCGAATTGCCGCTTCGGTAGCTTTTCGTGTGGTAATGTCTACGATGGTGCTCAGTATCAGCGTTTCTTCTTTGCTATCGATCAGGCTGAGGCCTATTTCAACCGGAAATTCAGTTCCGTCTTTGCGTAATCCGTAGAGGTCTTGACCCGCTCCCATAGGCCTGGATACAGGGGCGGCGAGATAGGCTTGGCGAAAACCGAAATGCGCGCGACGAAAGCGCTTGGGCACTAATATTTCTACCGGTTGCCCAATTAATTCAGAGCGTAGGTAACCAAAAAATGTCTCTGTTTGCGAATTGACCATCTCAATATTCCCCGACTTGTTTATCATAACAATCGCATTGGGCGCCGATTCCACAGCTTGCCGGAAGCGATGCTCCAAGCGCTTACGCTCGGTGATGTCGTGGATAAAGCCGCTGAATATATAAGCATCGCCCAGCTTTAATGGTGAGATGCTAAGTTCAACCGGGAATTCAGTGCCGTCGCGGCGAATAGCGGTTTGCTCAATCAACCGGTTCAATAACGGGCCGGAACCGGTGCGTAAAAAGCGTTTCAATCCTTGTCGATGCGCATCGCGTTGTGCAGGTGGAATAATCAACTCATTAAGATGCTGGCCGATGGCTTCATCCTTAGTCCAGCCGAACATTCTTTCTGCCGGGTGATTCCAATCGGTAACAATACCGTAAGAGTTCATAATCACGATAGCGCTCAAGGAGCTTTCAATAATAAGGCGGGTACGTTTTTCACTTTCGATGAGCGCATCCTGGAAATGTATTCTGGCGGTAATATCCCGATCGACCCCTCGCCATTTAAGTAATTTTCCAGCGGCGTTGATAATGGGTAATCCGGTCGATTCGGTCAATATCCGGCGGCCGTCTTTGTGCCGATAGTGAGACAATAATGCATAAAAAGGCTGATGACTGGTTGTGTATCGCTTCTGTCCTTCTTTATCCTGAGGTGTCAAGAATTCGGTATAGTGCTTGCCAAGTACTTCATCCGGTCTATAACCCAGTATTTGGCTAACAGCAGCACTGCTATAGCTATAGTATCCATTAGGATCCTGTTCCCATAACCATTCACCGGCCATTTCCGCCAGCTGTCGAAAACGTTCTTCGCTTTCGGTGAATGCCGATTCTATATTAAAGTCTTTGGCGGCCCTTTCGACTTCGCTCAGGATAGGCTTGTCCTGAATCAATAAAACGATATCGGTGCTATTGGGCGTTGTGCCGGATAAGATTGAAAGCGAGACTGATACCTGGATTTTGTTATTTGTCTTGGTAACTATCTCACCGGCAAAGCTTGGCGCTCCCAGTTCACTTTCTTTGCCTACATCCCTGTAGGTAGCGGTATTTTTGTCAACTATCCCGGCAAGGGCTGCCTGCCACAACGCCTTGTCGTTTCCGGCAGCGTAGATAAGGTCAACTGGCCGACCTATGAGTTCTTTCTCTGTGTAACCCAATAACGTAGCGGCGGAGAGAGTGAGCTGTTTAATGCGCAGTGCGGCATCATTTGGATGAACCTGCCCAATTACAATGATGTAAGGGGTGAGCTGATGCATGTTTTTTAGTCGAAGAAACCAAGAAAATTCCTACAGGGATATAGTAAAGGGCGTGAGTGCGACGATATGGCATCATCAAAAGTAGGTGCTGCAAAGGAGCGGCAGCCTTTAGGCTCGTATTTGACCGCGAGGGCTAAGTTGATCAATTTAAATGAGTTCATCGTCCGTTCACCTGAATAGCTGCTAAAAAATAGAAACAAGGTACTCACTCTGGGTAAGTCAACACTGTTTTGATGATAAAAAACCCAACATCATTTAGCAATCTATATTTAATGGCGTGTTATATGAAAGATGGCTGATTGGCTGGTTTAGACCTGTGTTTTAAAAGCCAAAGCCCAGTTAATTTTGATGCTGTCACGTTTGGGACATTATGCTATCGATCCACTCAGCCATTGTAAGTTGGGTGGGTAGTTTGGCGAGTGCCGCATTGCAAGCTTCTGGTGCGTTTGATCAGGAGGCTATCTTAACCGGCAGTGGTAGTGCGAGGTTCCATCATCAATACTTAAAGACAATATTGGCATGGATGCGATTGTTGCCGGCTTGAGTAGTTCCGTTTGCAACGGTGTCCAACGCGGTGGCGAAAGCAATATTGCCCATGAAGTAGTCACGCCATTGATAGCGCGCCCCGATTCCCGTACCGCTCAGATTCCAGTCCTTGGTTTGTCCCGGCGACGTGCTTTGCAGGCGGCCATGGCCATAATCATAAAAGGCAAACAGGTTGATTTTTTGCCAAGCAGGCGTGGTTAGTTCGAATTTTACTATTTCGCCACTATCCGCACCGGTTTCCCGTTGCTCATAACCTCTGACATCGAAGCTGCCGCCAAGGCCGAGTTGTTCTCCGGCGATCAGCGGATTATGACTCTGTTGTCCGGTCAGGCTGGTTTGTACCAGCCAGTCTTTAACATAGACCGAAAAATTACTGCCGTAGCGGATTAAATCCCAGTTTTGCTTGGCATTCAGGCGGGCCGTTTGATAATGCGCCTGGGTATTATGTCCGCCGAAGTCGGTATTGCCTACCCACTGTACGTAATAGCCGGTATGGGTGTTTTGCCACGGATATTCGCCTTTGTAAAGGATGCTGAACGGCGCACTGCGGACATTGGAGCCGACCTGCGTATTTTGAAATTGAATATCATTGATGAAGTAGCGATTATCGATGCCGACATCCAGGCTATGTTCGTATTTCCCGAGCTTGGGCAAAAACTGTTGATAATGGATGCCATACATTTCCCCCGACCCGGTCACCGTTAGATCAGTGGCCACAGTGCCGGTATTCACCGAGGAGTTGGCGTAATAGGCGCTCAGCCAGCCTTTAAGTTGGTAGATGGGCAGACTGTAACTGGCACCGTATTGTTGCACGCTATCGGCGTGATCAGGGGAGGTCGAGTAACTACCGTTTAGGATATGATCCAATCCCCACAGGTTGCTGTATTGCAGTGCGCCAGTCAAGCGGTAATCGCCTGAACTGGGTGTGCCGTAATTATTGGCAATTAAAGACGCTTGATAAGGGCGGCGTTCGGATACGGTAATATTGGCATCCAGTTTGTCGGGCGTTTGACTGGATTTAAAGGTGACTTGGACTTGTTTTGACGGATGTTTATTGGCCACTTTAATTGCTTCGGCCAAGTCCTGGGTATTAGGCGATTCAGGCTTAGTAAGGACGGGTAAACTGGCAATGATATTGTTCCGGGTAAAGTAATTATTACCGGTCACGTCGATCTCGCCCAAGGTAAAGGAGATAACTTGCAATTTTACATCGCCTGTACCTAGCGTTTGTGGCGGCACTATAACTCGATAAAACGGATAGCCCTGTTCACGAATAATCAGCTCAAGTGCCCTGCTGACTTCCTGCAGCTCTTTAAGCGTATATAACCGGTTTTGTAATGGTTTAAAGTAGTCGTCAATGAAGGTTTGAGAAAGTGGCGACAAACCCTCAACCGAAAAACGGTTAACATTAAACTTGAATTCCTGCGGCGCAGCGGCTAAACAAAGCGCCTGAGGGGTTAGGTACAAGCTGGCAGTGACTAAGGCCGACCTGATCAAGCAAGTAGTAAGGCAATGAATTCTTTTATTCATTTTTTGTTGTTTTTTCATGAATTTTTACGTTGTTTAGCCGAAATATTCCAGCATCAGCAGATGGAGACGTTGCAGGGTAACGCCTCCACATTAACAACCATCGAGTGAGTTATCAGCACCGCCGTCAAATGAACCTGTGTTGCCTGACGGATTATTGCCGGGAGTCGTGCCAGCACCTGATTGACTGCTTGATGTCGTTGTTTTTCCATCTGAGCCTGTAGATCCAGTTTCACCTTCATTTACGGTTGTGGTGCCTGTATTAGAGGTGGAATCAATGGTAGCTCCGCCTTTGGTCACATTAACCGATGTATCTCCTTTTGCAGGAGGCTTTTCCTCAAACACTTTCTTGGGGTCAGATTTATCACTATCCGGTCTGGGGGGATCATTGGGCTTAGTGACAGACGGTGGTGTGGTGTATATCTCCGGCGTTGCATCTGGATTGGGCATGGAGAGGGTTTGCCCCTCCGGCACATCATATTCTACATTATCCTTAGTTTTTACAAAGGTTGCATCTTTCCAAGTCGATTGGCTAAGATTCGATCCGTCTGTATCTGTGTCGGCGCCTGAGCCTCTTATACCGATAGTAGCGACTGGTGTGTCCAAGGAATAGGCACTATGATCATTTTTGCCGATACTGCCGGTTAGCGCTCGCAGTCCACCGGTTGCTAAGCGCAGTAAAACCTGGTCTTTTTTATCTTTAATCTGATAATTATATTGTTTAATCTCCATTTCGCTGTCGGCTTTCAGTGTAATTTTTTGACCGTCAGGAAATACAAGAAGCGCATAACTATCCTTTTCACTAGAAACGGAGTCTGAGTTATATAAGGATTTACCCAGCGACAAAGGGCGTTCTTTTGCATTTTTATCGGCGCGGTTTATGGCGCTTACCATACCTTTAATGTCAACTACGCGAGCGACTATGCTTTGCTCGGTTCTTACCGCATTGGCAGCAGCTTCTTTTTTTCCTCTTTCTTCGCAATCCTTGTCACAAATACCTACAGAAAACTCCGATTTTTCGGAGTTGGGTTTAATAGTGGCTGTAGGCGTTTTTATTTGAAAGTTTTCAGGATTACCTTTGGCGATATCACCGGTACTGGCATTAACTCCGCCCTCATATAATGTCAATTGTGCAGTTTTATTGGCAGATTGGCTGTCAAAATGATCAATACTAAAGTTACTGTTTGGGCGTACAGTAACTTTAGAGCCATCGGTAAATTCGACAATTACGAAGCTGCGCTCGGTAGTCTGTATGTTGTCGCCCTGAAAAATCTCGGTATCTTTACCCAGAATTCGAGGTGCCGCCCCTGGTTGTTGGGCGGCATTACTGCCTTTTACAAAACTGATATGTCCAACGACTTGGGGGGCCGCATAGACGGGCAACGCAACAATTAATAAACATACCCATAAGCCATAACTTTTAACGCGCTGAGCTAGTTGAAGAGGCAAGGTGGTTCTACAGGAAGAGAATGAATGGATTATCATTTAGTGCACTCTTTAGCGTTTTTGCCTTTTCCTGTTTTGGAGTCTGAAGATCCGTTAGTGCTTACAGTACTTCCAGAGTTTCCGGTACTTTCATTGCTATTATTGCTTTCCGACCCAAGGGATGATGGCTGCCCCTGCTGAGTCGTTGTACCCACTACCACAGCAGTAACTTTTTCTATGGATTCGGTTACGGTACCACTAACCTTCTCGGTTGGAGGAAGATTAATAGTAAAATCAGCATCAATATAGCTGATGCTGTAATTGCTGTTGGCCAAGCTACCTTGATGAATGTCATAAGGGCCACCAGCGACAGTTTCACCGGCGTCTCGTGTCAGTGCACCGGTCAATACCGAAGACGATTCCCCATTGACAAAACCCGTGGCAATGTAAGTAAACACTGGGTCAGAGTCACCATAGGTTTTGCTCAGGTTGTCAGCCGTGATGGTCAACAGAGCTGGATTGATGGTCAGTATACTGCCGCTGTAACTGATGCTGTAATTGCTATTGGCCGACAGGCTGCCTTGATTAATAGTATAGGGACCTTCAGCGACAGTTTCACCGGCTGTTCGTGCCAATATGCCTGTCAATACTGAAGCGGGCTCTCCGTTGACAAAACCTGTGGCGGTATAAGTAAACATTGGATCTGGTTCACCGTAGGTTTTGTTGGCGGCAATAGCTGTAACGTCTAAGGGGCGAGGAGTAACGGAAAGTTGGCCGTCTATACCGACAAAAGTGTAGTTACTGCTGGTAATTTTCGGTGTGATCGCGTAAATACCTACATTGGCGAAGGGATTTGCCAATGTAGAGTAGGTTAGCCCGATGGAGCTCAGTGTGTCACCCTTGACCAGCCCACCCGATATAAAGCTGCCGGTAAAAACAGGGTTGGCGTCGCCATAAACCCGTATGGCATTATCTGCCTTAACACTAAGGAGCTGTGCGGGAGTAATGGTAAACATCGCGCCGGTATAGTTGATGTTGTAATTGCTGCCGCTCAGGCTGCCTTGATGAATGGCATAGGGGCCGCCGGCAACGGTTTCACCGGCTGCCCGTGTCAGCGCGCCGGTCAACACCGAAGACGATTCTCCGTTGACAAAACCCGAGGCGTTGTAAGTCAGCACCGGGTCGATGTCACCGTAGGTTTTGCTGAGACTGTTCGCCGTGATACTTAATACGGCGGGATTAATGGTTAAGTTTCCGTTTGTCGCGCTAGTAATCGTGTAGTTAGTGCCCGCGCTGGCTGCCGATGCGTTAATCACGTAACTGCCTACTCCGGAGCTACGGTCGGCCGTGGTGCTGAGTCCGGTGATGATCAGGCTGGTATCGTCGTATTTTAATCCGGTCACGCTGGCTGTCAGTGTGGGATTCACATCGCCATAAGTTTTGCTGAGGTTGTTGGCGGTGATCGATAAAACGGCGGGGTTAATCGTAAAGGTGGCGCCGGTATAGTTGATGTTGTAATTGCTGCCGCTCAGGCTGCCTTGATGAATGGCATAGGGGCCGCCGGCAACGGTTTCACCGGCTGCCCGTGTCAGCGCGCCGGTCAACACCGAAGACGATTCTCCGTTGACAAAACCTGAGGCGTTGTAAGTCAGCACCGGGTCGATGTCACCGTAGGTTTTGCTGAGACTGTTCGCCGTGATACTTAATACGGCGGGATTAATGGTTAAGGAGCCACTGGTATAGCTAATGTCATAGCCTTGTTGGCTGGAATAGAGGCCGGAAGGCGTGATGGAATAGCTACCTGCGTTGATGGCACCTTGCGCAGAGCCACTATAGGAAAAAATACCGAGGAGAGTGGCTTCGGCAATTGAGTACGTTACTCCATTGCCGCCACTATAAGCCAAACCATCATAAGTTTTATTGGCGCTGCTGGCGGTAATGCTTATAGGCTTGAGGAGGCTCTTAAGTAACGGTGCTGTATAACCTTCGTACATGCGCCATATAGTACTGAAATTCCAATTGACGAAGTTCGACAGGGTTTCCATATTAGTTGTGGTCAGTCCGGTAGCGCCGCTAGTAGTGTCGCTGCCAATACCGATGGTTGGTTGCGATGAACTTTGAGTGTCCCAAAAGCTCTCAGTTACCGTTCCGTTATTAAGTCCTACCAAGCCGCCGACATACTGAGAATGAATGCCGGAGGTTACTGATCCGGTACTATAAGAATTTGTAATTGATGAGTAATTAGTTCCGACCAATCCACCTACGCCTTGGGAGTAATTTCCGGCTGAAACTGCCCCGGTGGCGTAGGAGTTGGTGATAGGCCCCGAGTTCCAACCAACGAGGCCGCCGGTTCCGTCGTTATATACACTGAAATCGCTGGTCACAGTCATAGTGCTATAGGACTGATCAAGAAGAGTGCCGCTATTATGTCCAACTAGTCCGCCGACATCACCAACGCCTATAACTGTTCCGGCACTGCTGGAGTAGATGATGGTACCGTTGTTAAGGCCTACCAAGCCGCCAATATCGTCGTCGTTGGAGGTTGAAGCGGTCTGGCCATAGACTGTCATAGCCGAAACATAGCTTGCGTCTATGCCTCCGTTGTTAAGTCCGACCAGTCCTCCGATTTCCAGGTTATTGCCTGTAACCACACCAGTCACATAGCTTTTTTTTATGTTGCCGTCATTCGAACCAACTAATCCGCCGACATCGGAATAGCCGGTGATGCTGGCGCCCGTGAGACCGACATTCTTAACTGTACTTCCCGAGCCGGTATTTCCAAAAAGACCAATATTGGAAGTTGAGGGCCGGTTGATATTAAGGCCGGAAATAGTATGCCCTTGGCCGTTAAAAGTGCCGGTAAAAACACTGATAGGCAAGAAACCTTCAGCACTGTTCCAGGCGCTGGTGCCGCCAGCAAGAATATTGTTGCTTAAGGTGTAATAGTTATTAAGCATTCCGGTACTACCGATCCCTTGCAAACCATAAACATCAGAGAGTTGGTAAGGGCTGTCGCTGCTGCCGTCTCCTCCGAGAGCGCGAATAAAGGTCCCACCGCTGATGCGGAAATCTGTAGCGGAAAAGGTGGGCAAGCTGGCATTAACTTGACTCCAGGTTCCTGAGCCAAGAGTGAAAATATTTGCATTCAATGATGTGCTTGGGGTAATTGTACCGGTGCTAGTAAGCGTAACATCACCACAGGTGCCTGATGTTGGGCATGTATTAATGCCGCTTATATTGTAATCGTGTGGTGCAATACCGCCGCTCAATTGTGCGATACTGAAATCCTGCCCATTATTAAAGGTAAAGTTTTGACCATTGGTTTTTGCGGCAAGATTGGTGACGGTATTGGCTAAAGGCAGATTCACTGTGCCGGCGGCCTTAATACCGAGATCCCGCACATTGATGGTGCCACCTTGTGTAATCCCTGCTCCGGATAACAAACCGATACGTGTGGAGCTAGCGTTGAAATCTGTGACCGAGCTGTTGCCGGAGGTGATGCCTGCTACATAGATAGCACCCGGCGCGCGGGCCGCATTGTCAGTGCCGATACCAATAGCCGAAGCCGATATTCTGTACAAGTCGGTTAGTGTTAAACAAGGGCTGGACTGGCATGTCGCTGACCCGAGCGTAATCGCCCTGCCTGAAGTATAGGGAGTCAAGCCGACATCCGAGGCGGTAACCGTACTGGTTAATGCCAATGTATCAGCGCGTAAGTCTACGTTTGCAGTACCGGCTGCAATCGGGTTACTGATTGTTAAGGTCGAGCCGGTACCGGTGTTTATTTCGATATCTTGATTATTGGTACGGATCCCGCTAATTCCAAAAAATGGACCGCCCACGTTCATATTCGATGCGCTATAAACAAAAAAGGAACCCGATCCGCTTGATCCTGGATTCAGGTCAGCAGCGAGTTGGCTTATGTTATTGCCTGAGTTGGGTAAATTAACCGGACCGATAGCTTTCAATGCCAGTGCGCCGGTAGTCGAAATCGGGCTCGATTGATTGATGCCGGAAGCATGGTCCGATTGAAGCAGGATGTTGCCATCGTTGACGCTGAGACCGTTTTGGCCGTCTACTGTAGAGACACTCACCAAGTTGGAGGAGCGATACTTGAAATTACCGCTTGTTGCAGAACCCGCTATAACACCGACCGGGTTGGCAGCCTGATCCAGTGTAACGATACCGCCCATTGCTTTTAATGCGGTCGCAGAAATAGTTTTGTTTTCATGCTGGCTGATCGTGCCTCCGTTCGTGGTGAGAGCCAGAGTAGCGGGCGCGCTGAGAGACTCGCTTATCGTAATATTGGCATTACCGGCATTCAACAATAATGTCCCAGTCAAGCCGGACCCGGATGTCAAATCGAGCTGCCCCATAACGCCCATATTTCCGGTCAATGAACTTCCACCGACAGTCAAAAGGTTGCTGGTAGTGATTGTCCTGAGTTCGGCTTCGGTCAAGCCGAGGATTCGCGCATTGATGACGCCCGAGGCATCTGTTGCACCTTGTCCTAATTCGATGATTGTTCCTATGTTGCCAGGAAGCAGTGTAACTGAGCCGCTACCTGCGTTGATGCTACTGCCGGTAAAAGACATGCCGTCAGCGGTCAATTGGATATTGCCGCCGGCGCTGCTGATCTGGGAACTGGCCGGCATATTGATTTGCGCGCTGGCACCCGTGGCGGAAATAGCAATATTGCCGCCATTGCTTGACACGGGTTCTGAAGCCACAAAGCTTACCCCGGCCGGGCCGGTGATTTCCACAGCGCCACCTGAACTGGTGATGCTTTTATTGACTCCGATAGTTCTGCTACTTACGTTCGTTAGATAGATTCCTTGACCTGTAGCCATATTTTTTACGCCGTAGCCGGTACTGCCAATATCGGAGATAGAGAAGTTAGTGCCGTCGTTGGTGATTTTGATGCTTCCCGATCCGGAATTGAGCGCATTCAGTGCATTAATATGTGTTCTGACGGGGCCTGGAGTACCCTGGCCATCAGTAATACCCCCCACAGCAATCATTTTGAGCTGATCGGCGTAGATGGTCTTGTTGGTTTGAATGTTGATTGCACCGCCAGAATTGAGGGTGACGTTACCAGCGGCGGCTGTATTTCCACGGGCATCGATATTTCCGCCTCCGAGCGACATGTAACCGCCTGAAGTTATATCGATATTCCCGCCATTACCGCTTCCGGGTGTTGTAGTAACCGCCCGAAGGACGACATTACCGCTGGCATTGACAGACACTTGACCTCCAGCCGTGGTCAGTTTCCCGACGTCTATAGTCGCAAATTGCGGACTAGTGCCTGTTCCTGTTTGCAGCGAGATTGAGCCTGTGCCTTGGGTCTTGAACTCCAGGTTTGACGAGTCGGTGCTTCCAACCAGATTTATACCTTTTAATTCGCTTCCATCGGTCGATGAATTCCGTGTTCTCATGGTGAGATTGACATTTGATGCCAAAGTCACCAAATTGGAGAATGAACCGGTTGCGTTAATATAATCAGCTGCTTCAAGAACAATATTAGTTCCAGATGCTAACCCTTCCAACTCAGATTGGTAGATATTGGATATACCAGTGTCGGAAAAAAGAACTGTTCCGTCGGTTGACGAGCCCTGGAACGTTGAGTAACCGTCGGTTGCCCCGTCTCCGCTGCCGCCGACCAAGGTAATTGTGGCCGGATCAAGAAGTAGGGTGCCGCCCTTGCCCTTATAGGCATTGACATTGACTTTGGCATGAAAATCAAGTGCCTGTCTACCGGAAGTTTCTACAAAACCGCCATTGCCTGATTGGGCGCCGCCTTTTGCTGAAATAGCGCCATACGCTTTAGTTTGCTCGTCAGCCCAAACAACGACTTTGCCGCCATCGCCATTTTTAACTGCGTCCGCCTTAATATCTGCTCCGTTAGAGAAGACAGTGCGCTTGGCGTTTTTAGTAGATGGATTGTCACCGTGATAATCGCCACCTACTAAAACTTGGCCGCCACCGTTTTGGCCGCTAGCGTCAATTTTTGCTTGATCGAGTACACCGACTCGCTCACCGAGCAATTCTATCTTACCGCCTTTGCCGGCTTGAGTTGCTTGGGCTTCTATTGCACCTTGCGCCAAGGTTGTCCCTGTTTTACTTTCTATATGTATCGTTCCCGCATCGACTTGGCTATTATTGGCCGATATTTTACTGCCCGATGCTAACGTTATATCCTGCTGTGCGACCAATCGAATATTACCCTGTGCGTCCACCTCTACACTGTCGGCATTGATTTCACCACTGTGTTTGATAGTTCCTGCAAATACATTAATTGCACCGCCTTCGGTTAATAGCTTACCCAGATTAAGTACACTGTCAGCAGGTGCCTGGATTTGAAAACGAATATCCGGACTATCCAAGCTGGTGATGGTCAGTTCTTGTCCCGCCGCCAATGTTATGGAACCACCCTCGCTTTTGATAATTCCATTGTTTTCTATATGCGGGGCAATAAGAACAATATTACCGTCTTTTCCTGCTCGAATGATGCCTTCATTAAGAATATTTCCAGCGCTGGAACCGGCCATAAAATGGTAGTTGCCATTTTGAAAATCCTGATCGCTCAGGTTAAGGCTTGAGGCAATCAGGCCTTGAGTATCAATGGTTGAGCCCGCGCCAAACACGATGCCGTTAGGGTTGATTAGAAAGACTTTGCCGTTGGAGGCCAATTGCCCCAGGATTTCACTGGGGTTCTGCCCGATAATGCGGTTGAGCACCGCGCTTTGGCCATTTTGCTGGATGAATTGGGTAAGTTCGTTTTGGGCGATGCTGAAATTTTGCCAGTTGATGATCGCATTGGGGCTGTTGGTGACAGTGGTCACACCCGGCGTAGCGGTATCGATGCTGACTTGCCCGCTGACGATTTGCGCTCCGTCCGGGTTGGCGTATGAGAAAGAAGGATAAAGTGCGGCTAAAATAGCCAGATTGAGTACACGGCGCAGAGGTAAGCTTGAGTCAAATAATGACGGGTGTCGCGCCGGCTGTTTTTTACGGTTGGGTTTCATGGTAATTAATCCACTTTAATATTTTCACTTGCCAATCCGCTGGATGCGCGCCATTTATCCACCCTACAGATTTAATGATTAACAAATATATTTTAGCATTTATATCTGTAGTTATACCTATACCTGCATATCTAAAGTAGTGGGAATGTGAGCCAGTTATTTAAAGCGGTTACTTACTGGTATGGGTAAATGCTCCATCCCAATCAATTTCCGGCGGTGATTCAAGATAGTAGGCTATTCGTTCGAGATAAATTGAATATAGTTTGTCATGGGGATTTTGCTCTGATAACTGCTGAAAAATGCTTTGTGCGTCGGTCCACTGCTGCTTTCTATAGCCGTGCAGGCCTTGGTTCAATAAATCGAGAATCTGTAATTGCTCGGGACTGATGTCTTCTGTCACACCCAAGGGCTCATAAATGGTAATGGGTTTATGCTTGCCCTTGACGCGTACTTTGTCGAGTTCGCGGTAAGTAAACTCCGGAGCCGCCTGAAGGGTACTCTCGCTGACAATCATTTTTACGCCGTATTGTTTGGTCAGTCCTTCCAAGCGCGAACCTAAATTAACTGCATCGCCCATTATTGTGTAAGCAATGCGAAATTGCGAACCCATATTGCCCACACTCATTTTTCCGGTATTAAGGCCTATGCCTATATCAACTTCCGGCCAACCCTTAGCTTTAAAATCTTTCTGAATTGTTTTTAAAGCTCGCAAGATCGCCAAACCTGCATTTACGGCATAGCTGGCATGCTGCGGATTCTGCATAGGCGCTCCCCAAAAAGCCATAATGGCATCGCCGATATATTTGTCGATAGTGCCTTTGTGTTCATGTATGACTCGGGTTACCGGCGTTAAGATGTCATTAATCAGCTCACACAATTCCTGTGGTTCCATGCCTTCGGAAATAGTAGTAAAGCCCCTGACATCGGAAAATAAAACGGTCATTTCCCGGCTTTCTCCTTTTAATGAAAATTCTTCATCCGATTGGCTCATTTGCTCTACCAATTCGGGCGGAATATATTGGCCGAACATATTACCCATTTGTTTTTTCTTTCGGCTTTCGAAGAAAAAGCCGAAAAATATCTGGATACCGTACAGCGCAGTCAATAAGGTGATAGGGGTTGCCAACATGGTGTCAATGTTCCAAATTGCCCAACAGTAAAAATTGAGTGCTATGCCGCCGACAAGCAATGCGCTGAACATGATGGCGGATAAAAATACCGGTAAGCGGGGAAATATAAAAACGCTGAGCAGGCAGATCAACAGTAATTCAGCTGTTTCAATGCCAATGATGATGCTGGGCCTGGATTTAATGGTTTGATCGAGCAATCCGCTCAGAATATTGGCATGTACTTCCACTCCAGGGTAGACGTTTTGTACAGGGGTTACCCTTAAATCGAGTAATCCGGCCGCCGACGTGCCGACAATAACAATTTTGTCTTTTAATTTTTCTTGGCTCACCACACCGTTGAGCACATCGGTTGCTGAAATATAAGGAAAACTTCCTTGCCGTCCCCGATAAGGCACCAAAAGAGTGCTGCTTTGATCGACCGGAATTTGGAAACCTTCAATATCCAAGCCTTCCAGGCGACTATCGATATTATTCTCGCCATAACCTTCGCTGGTAAGGAATTTAATCTCCGGCATGCCTAATAAGGTTCTGTATAGCGCCAGTGACAGTGCTTCATAAAGTTTGTTATCGTAATTGATTAATAAAGGCAGCCTTCGATAAACGCCATCCTCATCGACATTGGGATTGTTAAAAAAACCGCCGGACATTGCCGCTGTTTGCAGTTTCGGCAGATTGGCGGCATAGCTTTTTTCCTTGAACAGTAATGTGCTGAATGGCAATTCCTCTGCCGCCACCACAGGGGAGGGCAACACGCCCACTTCCGGCGTCTTTTCGACTTTATGGCTGGCGAAATAACCTAGAATGATAGGCCGATTTTCCAGGCTTTTGGCAAACATGTCATCGTAAGACAATTGCGGGCGTACTGTTTCCAACGTCGATAAGAAATTGGTATCTTTTTGTAGTGGACCGGATGCCAGTTTTTCCAATAATTCCACGCCTCCACTGGTATCCGGTTCGGAAAAAACAACGTCGAAGCCCAACAACTTAATATTGTAATAATCAAACAGCATATCGACCAGATAGGCCAGCTTATCCCTGCGCCAAGGCCACCGGCCTTCTTTAGCGAGACTTTCCTCGTCTATATCGATAATGACAATGCGTGGATCGATTGTGTCGACTGCTGTTGTCCTTAAGCGCAAGTCATATAGAATATTTTCCATCCGTTGCAGGGTTGGAATATGTAGCCAGTGTGCGGTATGTGCCATGAAAAATAGCGTAATTAGAGCGCATGCTAGAAAACGATACGATTTAAGCCATTTATTACTGAATTTCATCAAAGGAGCCAAGTTGATAATGATTAGTCTAAGATACGCATCGCATATTTTGGATGGTGTTTGGAAAATGGTGCGCGATTGATCCTACAGTAAGGGGTGACCTTGTCTGGTAGATCGAGCTTTTTTCTGTACGTTAGTATGTCTAGCTAGCCATTAAGATGGTTTTTTAACCCATTTTTTATAGCATCTATTTAGTCAGTATCGATTTGGAAATCATCCAAAAATTTTTCAGCATATTTTTTATATATTTTTTGTTCGATAAATGCATCATGCAAATCAGGATCGATGTGCTTGTCTTCTTTTAGCTTATTTAAGATAAATAATGCTTCAGAAAGTTTTTTGCCTTGCTTGTAAGGCCGGTCTTTTGCGGTCAGTGCCTCGAATACATCCGCTATTGCCATGGCTCTTGCAGGGATAGACATTTGTTCACGACTAAGTCCTTTGGGATAGCCCTTGCCGTCCATACGCTCATGATGACCGCCTGCATACTCAACAACATTTTGTAAGTGTTTGGGGAATTTAATGGCTTCCAGCATCGAAATGGTAACGTTGATATGGTTATTGATGATGTTCCGCTCTTCCGAGGTCAGCGTGCCTCGGAATATGCTCAGATTGTAAACCTCTTCATCGCTTAATAACGGCACATCGACATTGTTTAATGACCATCTAATCTTTTGTAACGACTGAAGCCGTGCAATGTCTTCATTAGACATGGCTTCGCCACCGGTATTGCAAAGACGGATAAACGCTAAATCATCATTTAAATGCTCAATATCAGCTTGGTAAGATTGTTCTAGTAAAGGCGACACGGTCGTGTTGTTTTGAAGTACAGCAAGTTGTTGTTTGAGCAGCGCTATTTCGCGGTCGCGTTTCAATACTTCAAAGCGCGCTTCCAGTAAATGAATGCGGTCGAAAATCGTTTCCAGTTTCGTCGCCTTGTCAATGACATACTCGGGGGTAATAATTTTGCCGCAGTCGTGTAACCAGCTTGCGATAGTGAGTTCGTAACGGTCTGCCTCGGTAAGCCTGAAATCCTGCAAATAACCATGGTCGGTATCATGCGCCGCCTCTGTCAGCATTAAGGTTAATTCCGGGACGCGACGACAATGTCCGCCGGTATACGGTGACTTTTCATCAACAGCAGTCGCTATTAATTTGACCAATGACTCGAACATGTTTTCCAGGTCGGTAATAAGCTGTTGTTTTGTTAAGACCGTTGCCGCTTGCGAGGCCAATGCTTCAGCAAACCGTTGAGAGACTGAATCGAACTTGATGATTTCTTTGGTTTCAGGATCAATAGCATTAATCAGTTGCAGGATGCCGATGATCTCACCTTGGTGATTAGTCAAGGGAATGGAAAGGAAAGATTTTGAACGGTAGTTGTTTTTTTTGTCGAATGCTTTGGTGCCTGTAAAGTCGAAATTAGCGGCATCATAGGCATCATCAATGTTGATGGTTTTATTGTTGTGATACGAATAACAGACGACATTCTTAAGGTTGGGCTCCCCGTTTTCCCCGTATAGTGGAATATTTGGAATATTAATGGCATTTCCTCCTCCGCCTAAAAAAATGCCAAGACTATCGGAACGGATGATTTCTATTTTAATGGCATTACCGTCAACCCGGTATATTGTTCCTCCATCTGCATTGGTAATGGATTTTGCTCCCAGCAAAATTTTTTCCAATAATTGCGCAGTATCTTTTTCGGAGGAAAGGGCAATGCCAATGTCAGTTAACTTTTCAACTTGACCGATAATTTTTTGTAAATCGGCAGGAAATTCGTTACCAATACCGGCGGTTTTTTCAAGCTGAGGAGTGATCTTTTGCGTAGTCATGTACTAAATACTGAGATTTTAGAAAGTATCTATTTAACTATAGTCCATGTGAGTTGACGACGCAAAAATAGATTGGTGATTATTTAATTTTAGTTGAGACGCTTTTCAAAATTAATAGCTTAACGACGACTAATACTCGACAAGTTCCCCTGAGCGTAATCAGCAGGCTGTTCGTTATGAATTTAGTACAAACCGGACTTATGGGTCTAACTACTTTTGTGTAGAGCATGTAGACTTTATTGGCTCATCATAAAATCTATCAAATTAATGTAAGGATTGATTACTCAAAATGCTCCATGCAAAAATCAATATCGCCTTAAATTAACTATTAAAAGAAACAGGGATAATATTAACCATTCAAGCCGGTCATTAATGCCTTAACATGAGCAGCAACACTGGCAGCTAGCGCTTTAAGATTATAGCCGCCTTCTAACGCTGAAATAATCCTGCCTTTGCAACTGCTGTCGGCAATGGCCATCAGCTCTAGAGTGATCCATTTGAAATCATCTTCAACCAACATAATAGATGCTAACGGATCGTCTTTATGGGCATCGAAGCCGGCTGAAATCAGCAATAAATCAGGTTTGAATTTTTTCAGGGCGGGTAAAATAATATTGTTATATTTTTGCCTGAATTTGATACCGGAGTCACCCGCAGCCAAAGGCACATTGATAATATTGCCGGCGCCGGTTTCTGCAGGATGCCCGGTACCTGGATAATGCGGCATCTCGTGACTGGAAGCGTAAAGCACACTAGGCTGATTGTAAAAAGCCGCTTGCGTGCCGTTACCATGGTGGACATCAAAGTCAACAATGGCAATCCGTTCGAGTTGATAATGCTGAAGCGCATAATTAGCCGCAATCGCTATATTGTTAAACAGGCAAAATCCCATCGCCTGATGGGGTTCTGCATGATGTCCCGGTGGACGTATGGCACAAAAAGCATTGTCGGCTTGGCCCGTCAACACCTTATCAACTGCATCGCAAACAGCACCGACCGCGCGAAAAGCGGCCTGTCTTGATCCTGGCGACAATACCGTATCATGATCTAAATGGTATTCTCCTTGTGCGGGGATAGCTTCAAGAATGGCATCAATATGAAATTGGGGATGAATCAGCCTGACTTGCTGCTCTGTACCGAGTGGCGGAGATTGCCTGATTAACGCTGAGAATTCCGGTGCCGACAATGCTTTTTCTATACTTCTGAGTCGGTCGGCGCATTCAGGGTGCCCAATACCGGTTTCATGAAAAAGAAAATCCGGGTGACTGTAATAAAGTGTCTTCACAAAGCCTCTTCAGAGTCTGCTGGTAAAAATCGACATTATCTCAGGAGCGCTGCCGCAAATAGTTGGCTAATGCATTTTAGTAGGCGCAGCCGCATTTAGCTTATATCCAAATCCTTTGACAGTCAAAATCCACTGCGGGTTATTCGGATCATCTTCAATTTTTTTTCTTAACAGGTGCATGTATTGATAAAGATCTGATTTGGTTGCCCGGTTATTTTCAGGCCAGAGATGATTAATAATCTCCTGAGTCATAAATACGCGGTCAATATCTTTCGCTAGTAATTCGAAAAGTTCAAACTCTTTACGTGTTAAATTCAATAGCTTACCGTTAAATAGCACGGATTTTGAACGTTGATCAATTTGAAACGGTTCGACGATAAAACAGTCATCATTATTCGCTACGCTTTTATCATCCGGCTGATAGTTGCAGTCTGCTTCATTTTGCCGTTCAAGCATTAATACTCTGCGATCATTAGCGGTTCGCCGCTCATAATTTCTCTTTTCTTGAATAAAGCCACGATGGAACTTGAATTTATTATGCAGATAATCGTTTAATTGATTAACATCAAGAGGGGCATCTAACGTTGCATCAACCCAACAAGTTATTTCTTTTTCTACATTGGCAATATTATTAACATCACGTAAGTAACATACCGGAATTTTATGATTAATGCTCATGTCACGAATCAAATCAAAGTTAATTTTTTGGTCTTGATCTTGTGCCAGACCCACAGCAAGAATAACTATATTGGGTTGTATCTGAATCATGGTATTAATCGATTCCTTGTCGTCGGTTGATTCAAAAACTTTATAGTGATGAGCATGGCAATATCCTTTTAATAAGCCCAGATGATAGGGGTCATCACTAATCAGTCCAATCCGAAAATCTGTATTCATATGAGTCCTCGTAAAATCCATTAAAATAAACAGACACAGGGTCTGATGGACAGTAAAGAAATATAATCTATATGCAAAGGATATAATAAAAGTATTGGTAAATTAAAAGTTACAATAAATTAGCAGGTTACAATAAACATTAGCACAGTCATGATATATTGCACAAGGTTAGTTGTTTCTAAAAAAACGGTATGAGTAATAGTACGTATCGAAGAGTTCAGTTATTTTATTTTAAGATTCTTTGAGAATTAATGACGAATTAGGTCAACACTATTGATTCCCGTACATCGATTGAAAAAATCTGCTACTACGGTTAAAAACTTTAATAATAGTATGTATTGTCACGTATTTTGTTTATGTGGTTCCTTTGTTAGGGTTAATAATGGCAATTAAGATTCGAAACTGGGCGATATTTTTAATTACTGTGATCAGCAATTAAAAAGAACGGACAAAGATATTATTGCCTGTCTTGTCTAAAATGAGATCGCTAAACTCATTACAATCAAATTAATGTCTTATTAAAAACAAACGGCCAACTGCTCATGAAAATTGCCATTATCGGAACCGGTCGTGTCGGTTCGACTCTTGCCTATGCCTTGGTGATAAAACAAGTTTGCGATCATTTGGTGATTGCCGGCCGCACTCATGAAAAAGCTCAAGGAGACGCTTTAGACCTGCAGCACACGCTGGCTTTTTGCTCACGGCCCATGCATATTGAGGGGAGTTCTAATGACCAGATAAAGGACGCCGATATTGTCGTAATTACCGCATCGATTGCGGCTGATGAGCCGGTATTGACTTCCCGTCTCCAATTAGGAGAGAAAAATACATTATTGTTCAGGGAATTGATTCCGATGCTGGCTGCCAATAATCCGAATGCTGTGTTGGTTGTCGTGACCAATCCGGTGGATGTGATGACATATGCAGCCTGTAAATTATCCGGTTTTCTTGCCAATCGGGTGCTGGGGGTTGGAACGCTGGTGGATTCAGCCCGATTTCGTGCCTTACTGTCACAAGAAGAGCATATTCATCCTGACGATCTTAGGGCTTATATTTTGGGTGAGCATGGCTCCAATCAATTGCCCATCTTAAGTAGCGCGGAAGCGGGCGGGGAACCTCTCGGCGATACACCCATTCATCGACAGTTATTCGCTCAGGTAACCGAAGCCGGTTTTGAGGTTTACCGCCTCAAAGGTTATACCAATCATGCTATCGCCACTGCGACATGCATGGTGATTGAAGCTGTAGTTTTCGACGAATACCGCACCATGCCTCTTGCCACCCGGTTTGACGATTGGATGGGCATTAAAGACAACTGCTTTAGCATTCCGGTGGTGATAGGGCGTAGCGGTATCATCCGTCATTTGCACCCCAAGTTAAACGACAGCGAACAGCAAGTTCTGCGGACTGCGGCGACGGCTATTAAAAGTGCTATTGTCTCATTGATACCCGACTTGGTAGATGATAGTCGCATCGATATTTGATTAATGCGATTTTTATTGCGATCGACCTAATTACTTAATTTAATAGGAAATATATTTTTCAGTTGTTGATTCTAAGCCATGCTTTCTGCAATCACCATTCTAATGTCGTGAAGCTAATGGCAACCTCCCAACCATCTGCGGATTTATTTGCGCGTACCACTCTGCCTTCACAACGAAGACGAGTTATATTTCTGCCCATTTTTTGCATAAGAATGAAGCAGCGCAGCATTAAATTCGGCTCAATCGCATTATCCGTAGTAAAGCAAACCCCAGTAGTGCTCAGGTTGCGTGTTACACCCGTACCTGAATCAAGCTCGACGGTACAAAAGGTAGGGTATCGTCCGGCAGATCGATTTTCTTTATTGTTATTCATAGAGTGCTCCATTGATGATTATGTCGGACACGTGACAAATTATTTATTAATGCCAGCCTTTGCAATTATGCAGGAAGGAAAGCTATTCCAAAATTTCTACAGATAATAGGCTGATTGTACTATTTAAAGTTTATATAGTTAAATCGATGTCTTTCGATTGTTGCGACATTGATTTATCAGACTGCTTCTGATCCTAAAAAATGGATGATAGGGTGTAAGTGCTTATAGGGTAGGGAATACAACACTCTCAATCAATAGGCGTTGTTACTTACCAGCTGATGTTACGCACTCGCCCCCCAAAAGGCGTATTATTCTGGAATGGATAAAGAAAAATTAGAGTTATACACAGATTACCTGATCTGCAATAGTGGGTTTGCGACGGCGACCGGTTTGTCGGCCATGTTGGAAGGGGATATGAGCCACGACCAACTAACCCGTTATTTGTCAGCCCGGGAATACACCTCCAAAGACCTGTGGAGAGAAGTCAAAATGACGGTACGCCAAATAGAACAGGAAGACGGTTGTCTGATCTTTGACGATACCATCCAGGAGAAGGCCTGGACGGATGAGAACGAGATCATGTGCTGGCATTATGATCACTGCAAAGGGCGCTCGGTCAAGGGCATCA
>Ga0208270_100129_pt1 | contig 43362 bp, 36 predicted proteins | sample LakWasM109_LOW13_2_FD_183925 | JGI IMG/M metagenome (GOLD analysis project Ga0208270, IMG submission 183925) | Freshwater sediment methanotrophic microbial communities from Lake Washington under simulated oxygen tension - Sediment Metagenome... | ecosystem: Environmental > Aquatic > Freshwater >...
AATTTATATTCCTTACACTAAGAATGGAAAAATTACGCATCGTTTTCATGGGAACTCCTGAGTTTGCCGTGGGTATTTTAGATACAATAATCCAAAACAATTACGAAGTTGTTGGCGTTATCACTGCCGTAGATAAGCCGGCCGGTCGTGGCCAAAAGATTAAATATTCGGCGGTAAAAGAATATGCCTTGGAACACAACTTAAGGTTATTGCAGCCAGCGAATCTAAAAGACGAAACTTTTTTAGCGGAATTACAGAGTCTGAATGCCAATTTACAAGTTGTAGTTGCTTTTAGAATGTTGCCTGAAGCGGTTTGGCGCATGCCTAAATTGGGAACCTTCAATCTACACGCTTCTTTGTTACCGAATTATCGTGGAGCGGCACCTATCAATTGGGCAATTATTAATGGAGAAACTAAAACTGGGGTCACCACTTTCTTTATAGATGACAAAATTGATACCGGCGCCATGATTTTGAGTAAAGAAATCGAAATTACTTCTGAGGAAAATGCCGGCGTGCTTCATGATAAACTTATGGTTATAGGAAGTGACGCCGTTGTAGAAACTTTGGCTTTGATTGAAAAAGAAAATATCACCACCACAATACAGCAAGATAATGCCGAAATAAAAACCGCCTATAAACTCAACCGGGAAAATTGTAAAATCGATTGGACAAAATCGGCTGTTGAAATTCATAACTTAATTCGAGGATTATCACCTTATCCAACAGCTTGGTGCTTCTTTAAAGATAACGGCGAAGAATGGAATGTGAAAATCTATGAAGCCAAAATCATTTCGGAAAAACATTCCTTTGAAACTGGTCAAATCATCACTACCAAAAAAGAAATTAAAATAGCCGTCAAAGATGGTTTTATTCAAATTCTAAGTCTACAACTTCCCGGAAAGAAAAAAATGCAGGCTCATGAACTACTTAATGGAGTGGCCTTTTCCGAAAAAGCACAAGCAGAGTAAGGTCTCAAGGCATTTTAGAGTTAAAAAATCGATGAATAGCATCGGTTTATCAACAAATAAATTAAGTTATCAACAAATATTTGAAAAAAACGCCAAAACGCTTGTGTAGTAAGGAATTCCTATTAAATTTGTTATCATTAACAAAATGTTTAACCAACAATTAATAACTAACATTATGAACAAATCAGAATTAATCGATGCAATTGCAGCTGACGCAGGAATTACAAAAGCTGCTGCGAAATTAGCTTTAGAATCATTTTTAGGAAATGTAGGCGGTACCTTGAAAAAAGGTGGAAGAGTATCTTTAGTAGGTTTCGGATCTTGGTCAGTATCTAAAAGAGCTGCAAGAGACGGAAGAAATCCACAAACTGGTAAGACTATCAAAATTGCTGCTAAAAATGTAGTTAAATTCAAAGCTGGTGCTGAATTAGACGGAGCAGTAAACTAATAATTAGTTCTTCTGATATACAAAAACCACATCATTTGATGTGGTTTTTTTGTTTTTAGACCAAAAAATTAGCTTTTTTAAATCCTTTTTCTTAGTTTTAATAAAAAATTGGTAGTAATGATTTCAGAAAAATTACAAAAAGGTCAATTATTAATAGCTGAACCATCTATTATTGGTGATTTGTCTTTTAACAGATCTGTAATTTTATTGGCGGATCATAACAAAGAAGGTTCAGTAGGTTTTATTCTAAACAAACCACTGAAATACGCAATCAGAGATTTACTCCCGGAGATAGATTCCAAATTTAAAATATACAATGGCGGTCCGGTTGAACAAGATAATTTATACTTCATCCATAATGTACCTCATTTGATTCCGAATAGTGTTGAAATATCCAACGGTATATTTTGGGGCGGTGATTTTGAATTGACTAAAGAATTAATCAACACTGGCATTATTAAGAAAAAAAATATTCGATTCTTTTTAGGCTACACCGGTTGGGACGCCGAACAACTGGAAAACGAGATGCAGGCCAGTTCTTGGATTTTGTCCAAAAACATTTATGAGAATAACATTTTAGGTAAAGCTTCCGTGCATTTTTGGAAAGAAAAAATCATTGAATTGGGTGGCGAATATTTGATTTGGTCTAATGCACCAGAAAATCCTATACTGAATTAAGCTTCAATTACTTCATTTAGCCTTTCTAACAATTGTTTAGCAAGCGAAACTTCAAATTCTTTTTTACGATATTTTGTTATAGGCTGAATTCCTGTAATGACATTCGTGACAAACAATTCATCGGCTTTCTGCAAATCAAAAGGAGAGATTGGCTCTTCAACTAAGGTTATATTGTCTATTTTTTTAGCCAAAGCGATGATCTGCTTTCTCATAATTCCGTTGAGACAACCTTCAGAAATCGGTGGTGTGATTAATTTGTTTCCCATCAGCATAAACAAATTGCCATTGGTCGCTTCAATTACATTTTTATCTTCATTGATTAGCAAACAGGAATCCAATTGATTTTCTTTGGCAAAAATGCTGGCCGTAACCTGAATGATTTTATTATTCGTTTTTAAAGTGGACAGTAATTGTTTGGAAACCGTAAAGTCTTTGTACAAATCAACTTCAAATTTGTTATTGGAGAATAGGTATTGCTTGTTTTCAAGCTCAGTAGCCACAACAACAAAGGAAATCGAGTTGTCCGTTGGGGTATAAAATCCACCTTCATTTCTGAATACAGTAAGTCGCACACGAGCCAAATCTTGCAATCTATTGGCTGTTACCAAATTCAAAACCTGTTCTTCCAGATATTCCATGGTAAATGCCATTGGGATTTCCATTCTCACAATTCGCATCGATGCCATCAATCGAAAGTAATGATCTTCAAAAAAAAGAATTTTATTATTTACAATTTTCAAGGTTTCAAAAACACCGTCGCCATAAAGAAATGAACGATTAGCCACTGTTAACTGTAATTCAGAATCTTGGAGAACACCATTAAAATTTACCATAAAAAAAGTCCCGTTTTTAGCGGGACAAATATACTGTAATTAAAAATATTTATATGGAACCTATGACGTGTTTTAAGTCGGAAATTTGATTTTCCCACAATAACTTAGCTTCATCTACTTCATCTTCTATGGCAAAGTCAACCACCATTAAAGAGACATCTTTGGTAATTTCATCTTCAAGTATTCTTAATTCGAAATAATATTCCGTATCCTTTTTAGCATCATCTACCCATTTAAATTTTACTTTTTCACCAGTTTTTTTGGAAGCCAAACGAGCATTTTCTTCGATGTCATTCCATATAAAAGTAAAAAATTCACCTCTAGAGTTCACATTGTCAGCAAACCATTCTTGTAACCCTGAAGGTGTTGAAATATATTGGTAAAGCAATTGAGGTGACGAATTCAAAGGAAACTCAAGCTCATAGCGAATTTTATTATCCATAATCAGAACAAATTTTTTGGAAATATATAGAATATAAAATCAATAAAAAAGCGTTTTTTAAAAATAAAAAAAATAAGTGTTTTAAGTTTGTAACCCTAAATTTAAATTTTATATTTGCACCCGCATTCAGGGAATGTCACATATTGGCGAGGTAGCTCAGTCGGTTAGAGCGCAGGATTCATAACCCTGAGGTCGGGAGTTCAAATCTCCCTCTCGCTACAAAAATTAAAAGGCTTGGAAATTTCCAAGCCTTTTTTATTTCTCCCTTTTCTCTTATTTCCTTCCTTTCCTAATTGTTCTGATTTGTAATCAACCCAAAAACTATTTTTAACAAGAGTGTTTTGTAAGTTTTTGATATATTTTGTAGGTTTTTTATTTGTTATTATTTCAATAATATGCATTTCATCGATTATTTATTGCATTTTGTCGATTAATTAAAAATACTTCCTACTTTTGGTTTGTCAAATAAAACAAATGAAGCAGTCAAACTTCATTTAAATAATAAATCATAAACCCCCGAGTTATGAAAAGTTTATTACTTAAATTAGAAAAAAAAGGCATCTTACTAATTACACTGCTAATGGCAGTTAATTATGGACATGCGCAAACAACTCAAACCTTTACAACGCCAGGGACAAGCACAATTGTTATTCCTGCTGGGGTAACAACTGTAACCGTTGAAACATGGGGAGCAGGTGGAGGTGGAGGAAACAGTAACAATACCACATCTAACGGTGGAACCGGTGGTGGTGGTGGTGCTTATGCCAAAGGAATCCACACAGTTACACCAGGCAGTACATATTATTATACTGTAGGATCAAAAGGTACTGGTGGACCCGCTAATAGCACAACTCTAGCAACAGCTGGAGGAAATTCATGGTTTAATGCAACTGCCTCAACAAACTCAACACCTATAACCAATGCAACTGGAACTTTAGCTGTAGGTGGTGGTAAAGGAAACAATAATTCTACAACGAGTCCAAATAATGGAGGAACAGCTGCAGCATCCTTAGGAAATACTACTGTAACCTCTGGAACAACTGGTAACGGCGGTACCTCAGCTGCCGGTGGTGCCGGTGGTGCTGGCGCAAATGGAGGTAATGGAGGTACCGCTTCAACTTCTGATGGTAATGCCGGAAATCCACCTGGTGGTGGTGGTGGTGGTGGTAATGATGCTGCTGCAAATAAAGGTGGTGATGGTGCAAATGGTCAAATAAAAATAACTTGGACTTGTCCAGCATATGCTTTAACATCAGCTACCTCTGCAACTGGCCCTTTTTGCGGATCATCAACCTCTGTGGTTACTCTTAGTTCTACGACTCTAACAACTGGAACGTATACTGTAACATACAATCTTTCTGGAGCGACAACAGCAACTGGCAATACCGCTAGCATGAGTTTTACTGCCGGAATTCCGGGAACAGGAACTTTTACAACACCTTCACTAAATATTGGAACCACAACCGTTACAATAACCAACTTATCCTCTGGCAGTAGCTGCAGTAGTGCTATTAGTTTATTCAATACTGCTAATGTGGTGATTAATGGTTCAGCAACTGCCAATGCAGGAACAGCTATCAGTACTTGTTCTACCGCAGGAGCCGTGAATATCACAACTGGATCTAGTGCTACAAATTATGCGTCTGTCACCTGGACTTCAAATGGAACCGGTACTTTTACTAATGCTAATTCATTAACAACTTGCACTTATACTCCTAGCGCAGCTGACATTACTGCTGGTAATGTAACCTTAACTTTGACTGCATTTGGAAACTCTCCATGTGGTAATACTACTGCAACTAAAACACTGACAATCGTTCAAACCTCAACAGCGGTTGCCGGAACTGCTATCGCTATGTGTTCTGTATATCCATCAGTTAACATCACTGCGGGTTCAAGTGCTACAAATCAAACTAGTATAGTATGGACCAGCAGCGGAACCGGTACTTTTACAAATGCTAATTCATTAACAACTTGTACTTATTCTCCTAGTACTGCTGATATAACAGCTGGTAGCGTAACTTTAACACTGACGGCCACAAATCCTGTTTGTAATGCTACGTCAACCAAAACGTTAACAATTGCTTCTTCAGCAACTGCCGTTGCCGGAACAGATATTAACATGTGTAATGCTTCGGGAACTGTAAACATTACTGCTGGTGCGAGCGCCACCAATTATTCAGCCATTACATGGACATCTAGCGGAACTGGAACCTTTGCCAATGCTAATTCATTAACAGCCTGTACCTATACTCCTAGTGCTGCTGATAATTTAGGCGGCGGGGTTACATTAACCTTAACAGCTACAGGACTAACTCCTTGCAACAACGTAACGGCTACAAAATTAATAACCATCTATGGTCCAACAGCAACAGCAGGAACTGCTATTACAACATGTTCAACTGCTGGCGCCGTTAATATTACTGCGGGTTCGAGTGCAACAAATTATACAAGTGTAACCTGGTCATCTAGTGGAACCGGTACTTTTGCCAATGCCAACTCGTTAACAACCTGTACTTATACCCCTAGTGCTGCAGATATTTCTGCTGGGAATGTAACATTAACACTTACCTCTTCACAATCAGGGTGTAGTAATGACACTTCAACAAAAACATTGACTATTTATGCAACTCCAACTATAACAGCTACAGTTCCTGGTTCAAGAACCGGTACCGGAACAGTGATTATAGGAGCTACTCCATCGGCAGGAACTCTTTATTGGTATTCAGCATTGACCGGAGGAAGTTCTTTAGGTTTTGGGACCAGTTTTACAACTCCATCTATTTCATCTACAACAACATTTTATGCAGAAGCGGTTAATGGTTCTTGCTCATCAACTCCTAGAACAGGTGTGGTAGCAACCGTAAACTATTCGGCCATGAATGTTACCGGAAATGCAACAGCCATTACAAATGGAAGTGTAACCGCTTCAACAACAAACTGGACTGATTTTGGTTCAACCAATTCAACCCGAACTTTCACTATCAATGATACCGGAGCAGGTATATTAAGCATCGGAACCATTTCAATTTCTGGAGCTAACGCAAGTGATTTCACTGTAACAACTTCTCCAAGCAGTTCTGTTGGTCCTAGTTCAAGTACTACTTTCGTGGTAACTTTTAACCCATCAGCAGCGGGAACCAGAAATGCTACTATTTCGATAGCAAATAATGACACCAGTAATAATCCTTATGTGTTCGCGATAAAAGGAACCGGGGTTGTACAAGGAATTACGATACAAGGTAATGCTACAACCATTGCAAATGGTGCGGCAACTCCAACTACTGCCAACTGGACTGACTTTAGTACAGTAACCAGTACCAGAACTTTTACCATAACTAATAGTGGAAATGTTGTTTTAACAATTGGTGCTATTTCTTTTTCTGGAACTAATGCTTCTGATTTTACCATTCAAACTTCACCAAGTGCTACTGTTGCTGCTTATGGAAGTACAACGTTTACCGTTTTATTCTCACCAAGTGCTTCCGGAACAAGAAATGCCACCCTTAGTTTAGTTAATAATGACAGTACCAAAAACCCTTATACCTTTGCTATTAAAGGAACTGGTTCAACACAATTAATCAGTTTACAAGGAAATGCCACTGCTATCACGCATGGTTCCACTACTGTTTCAACTACCAACTGGACAGATTTCAGCACCGTTACTGTTACCAGAACTTATACTATTTATAATTCGGGTACGCTCCCTTTAAGCATTGGAGCTATTACATTTACCGGAACAAACCCTACTGATTTTTCTGTTCAAACAGCACCGAGTTCTAGTATTCCTTCTCTTGGAAGTTCTACTTTTACAGTATTATTTACACCAGGCGCTACTGGAACCAGATCCGCAATCGTAAACATTGTTAATGGTGACAGCACCAAAAACCCTTTTACTTTCAAAGTACAAGGAACAGGCGTAGTTCAAGGAATCTCTATACAAGGTAATGCAACAACCATTGCCAATGGTGCTACACCGGCAGTAACCACCAACTGGACTGATTTTAGTACTTCAACCAACACCCGAACTTTTACAATATTTAATAGCGGTAACATGCCGTTAACCGTTGGAGCCATTACTTTCTCCGGAACCAATGCTACTGATTTCAGCATCCAAACCGCACCAAGTGCTACTGTTGCTGCTTTTGGAAGCACAACTTTTACCGTTTTATTTACACCAGGTGCTTCCGGAACTAGAAATGCAACAATTAGTATCGTTAATGGTGATAGTACTAAAAACCCTTATACTTATGCCGTTAAAGGAACTGGAGGTACAATGACTATTACAGTAACCAATCCAAACGGATTAGCTATTACTGATGGAGACACCACTCCTACTCAAACTAAACAAACAGATTTTGGAAGTGTATCAATTGACAGTGGTTCAGTAACCGTAACTTATACCATCACAAATACGGGTACAGGGGCTATATCTATTGGAACTGCAACATTTACAGGTACTAACGCCAGTGATTTTAACATGTCGGCTGCACCAAGCACATCTATTATTCCTGGAGGAACTTCAACATTCCAAATTGCGTTTAACCCAACAACTAAAGGAACCAAAACAGCTACTTTTTCAATAGTAACCAATGCTACCGGAATGAATCCATTTAATTTTGACATCACTGGATTAGGAGTTCAGACTTATTTAGATACAGATGGAGATGGAGTAACTGACAACAAAGATTCAGACGATGATAATGATGGAATATCTGATATTCAAGAACAAACTGATGCGCTTAGTTATCCATTAAATAATTTAATTCAGTATACTTTCTTAAATGAAACTTTTGGAGCAGGAACTACAAAAGGCCAAATAAACATTAATATTCCCGGAGCTTCAACGACTTCTTGTTATGAGGACAATATCACCACAAACACAAACAGTTGTGGAACTAACTCTTCAGGCGTATTAGATGATGGTGAATATTGCGTAAATTATATCGTAACCAATTCTAATGGCGTAGCAGCAGATCCGGAAAACATTCACCATGACTTAGCCTGGACTGATCAACTTGATCACACTTCGGGTGATGTAAATGGTAGAATGGCCATCTTTAATGCTGATAATACAGCCGGAACTTATTTTTATCAGGCTATTATTAATGGAATTCTTCCTAACACTCCAACCTCTTTTAGCTTTTGGGTAATGAACCTAATGAGACAAGGAAATTTGGGCACAACCATTTTGCCTAACATAACCATTGAGTTCAGAGACATTACCGGCGCAACTTTAATCGCAAGCTACAACACTGGAAATATCGGCAGATGTTCGGCATCAAACTCTTTAGACAATAGTTGTGGTCCTTCTTTATCCAATTGGTTAAATTATGCTACAAGTGTTAATTTGGGCAACATCACTGATTTCATGATCAAAATCAGAAACAATGCTCCGGGTGGAGGTGGAAATGACTTTGCCATGGATGACATTCTAATTACACAAACTTATGTGGATTCTGATGGAGATGGAATTGCCAACATCTTTGATTTAGATGACGAAAACGATGGTATAGCAGATGTTGAAGAAGCAGGATTAAGATCGTATAGCAATGGCTCTTCTAAATTAGATTCAAGCACATGGGTTGATGCAAACGGAAACGGTGTTCTTGACGCTATAGACGCACAAATCGCGGCCGGAACTTTTTCAGTAGCTGATACCGATGGGGATGGTGTTCCAAATTATTTAGATTTAGATAGTGATAATGATTCCTTTTTTGATGTGGATGAAGCAGGAACTTTAAACGGTGATGGTGACATCAATGGCGATGGGAAAGGAGATTTAGTAGATACCGATAAAGACGGAATATTAGATTTATATGATAACTCAACCAATTTCGGAACCATCTCAAGATCTTATGCTCAAGATACGGATGCTAACGGAGTTGCAGATTATTTACAATTAGATGCTAACAATGATGGCATTAAAGATATACAAACAGGACTATACAGCAGCTTAGATGCAAATAATGACGGGAAAATAGATGGTTCAACGGATATTGACAAAGACGGAATATTAGACTCTTTTGATACCAATACTGCTGTTATTGGTTCTCCAAGAGATTTAAACAGAAAACTATTATTGGATTTTGACGGAAGAAATGATTACGCAGAAGCCGCTTCAGTTTTAGGAGGTTTACCAAAAGCATCCTTAATGGCATGGATAGATATGAACAGTGCCTATAGCGCCGATGGTGTGGTAGTAGGTCAAGACCGATTCCATATTAGAGTTTCTGCGGCCAGAAAGGTAGAAGCTTATGTTAACGGGAACACTTTAACTTATAATGTGGTGTTAAGCACTTCGCAATGGTATCATGTGGCTGCCACTTTTGATGGATCAACATTAAAACTATACTTAAACGGAAGATTAGTAGCCACACAAGCTAATTCAGGAAGTATCGCTGCCGATGCTACAAAACTAACGATTGGTAGAAACCCTAACACTCCTTATGATAAATATTTCAAAGGAAAAATTGATGAAGTTAGAATATTCAATGTAGCACTTACTGATGCGCAGGTACAAAGAATGGTTTACCAGGAAATTCAAAACACCAGTTCACAAGTTAGAGGTACTATTGTACCAAAAGATGTAAGTGCATTGCCTTTTTCTAATTTGTTACGCTATTACAGAATGGATGCCTTTAAAGATGACATTATTGATGATTTAACAACTACATCTACGGATACCGGAACCGGAATGAAAATGTACAACCACAAAAATATCTATGTGCAACAAGCCCCAATGCCTTTCGTAACTGAAAGAACCGGCACTTTTGCAACAGCGGTTAACAGCCCTACAAATGATGTTAGAGGTCAGGATGTTATGGATCAGGATTGGTCAATCGTTCAGGTAAAACACAACATTACCGAAACAGCCAACAATACTGACTTAGCGATGTTTGTTGATCCGGGTGTAACGGTAAGCATGACTAATGATACCAAAATTCAAAACGATTGGTACTTACAATTAAACGGAAAAATTGATTTAGTTGGAAAATCGCAATTGGTACAAACCACTAACAGTGATTTAGATGTGACTAGCTCTGGCTCTATAGAAAGAGACCAACAAGGACAATCTAACAAATTCAACTATAACTATTGGTCATCGCCGGTAAGTACTATCAACAGTACAACCATCAATCACGGTTACACAGTAGCTGGTGTGATGAGAGATGGTACGGATCCAAATAACATTCAAAACCTTCAATGGACAAGTAGTGTAAATGGTTCAGCTACTACACCTATCACTTTGAGCAGCTATTGGATTTTTAAATTCCAAAATGCCAGCAACAGTTATGCTAACTGGTCTTCGGTAGGTCCTAACGGAACTTTATTGGCTGGTCAAGGGTATACTTTGAAAGGAAGTGCCGCAGGAACAGCAACTCAAAATTATACTTTTGCCGGCAAACCTAATAATGGAACTATTACATCAACTGTAGCGGCTAACAATTTAAATCTTTGTGGAAATCCATATGCTTCTGCTATTGATGCTTCTCAGTTTATTAATGACAATAGCGCTTCTATCACCGGTACATTATATTTCTGGGAACATTACAGTACTAATACTTCTCACAATACAATTCAGTACCAAGGGGGTTATGCTACCCGAACATTGGTTGGCGGAACACCTCCGGTAGCTCCATCAGGAGTAAGTGGCATAGGTACCAGCAGCAAAACACCGGAAAGATTTATCCCGGTTGGGCAAGGATTTTTTGTGAAAGGTTCTGCAACAGGAGGTACTATTACTTTCAATAACGGTCAAAGGCTTTTTGTAAAAGAAGACGATGTGACTTCAAACACCATGTTCAGACACATCAATAATACTGTGGCATCCCCTAACGATCCTGCTTTCAACAATACAGAAGACGCTTTCTCAGAAGAGCAATTTACAAAACTACGATTAGGATTTAACTCAACCGATAATTATCACCGTCAAATCTTATTAGGTTTCATGAATCAGTATGCTACTGCTGGAATCGATCCTAAATACGATGCAGAACAAATTGAAATTCAACCTAGCGACATGTACTTCATCAATGGTACTTCAAAATTGAACATCAATGGTGACGGTTACTTTAATACTGCCAATATTTATCCTTTGGGCGTAAAAACAGCCGCCGCCGGAAATGTGAAATTTGTTATTGATGGGCAAGAAAACTTTAATCCAAATCAGGAAATCTACATCTATGATAATGTAACGGCACAGTACAATAGCATTAAATCACAAAGTTTTGAAATCAACTTACCGGCAGGAACTTACGAAGACCGATTCTCATTGCGATTCGTAAGCAACGCGCTTGGCGTAGTTGATAACCAAATCAATAATGGCATAGTGGTATCACATTCTCAAGCGGATAACATGATTAACATCCAAAATGAGTTACAGGATGCTACTGTAAAATCAGTATCGTTGTTTAATTTATTGGGACAAAATGTAACCAACTGGACCATTGAAAACCAAAACCAAGCTAACATTCAATTACCGGTTTCTGGATTAAGTACAGGAACTTACATCATCAAGGTAATTACCGATAAAGGAGAAATAACTAAGAAAATCTTAGTTAGATAATCCCCTTCATTTTTTTATTTGACACCCAAAAAAAGCTCCCCAAAAGGAGCTTTTTTTATTTTCGACCCATTATCAATTCCTTTAACAAATTATTTTCCAATGTCAATTTATTAATTTCGGTGGCCTGTTGGGCAATCAAAGCATCTTTATCCGAAACCAATTTAGGGTCATACCCAAAGTCTTTAGGCATTGAATTAGCAATATCCATAAAAAAATTATAGCGCATGGCTCCACAAAGACGCATCAACGTTTGACAATGAATATACTTGCGCTTCTCATAAGCATAAATAGCCGTGTTAGGCGTAGCCATCTGCTTGGCAATAGTGGTTCGAACCAAATTATTTTGGTCAATATAGTGCTTAATCAGGTTGCCAATGTGGATAGAAGTTTCCATACGTTTGAAAAATAGTAAGTTATAATTCAAAATTATAAATAATTATACAATTATTATAGTATTTATATAATTATTTCTTACGGATTATACCACCCTATAGTCAGGACACAATTATTTCTTATAGATTATACCAACCTTATAGTCATGGTATAATTTTTTATTACGGATTATACTAATCTTATAGTCAGGACACAATTATTTCTTACGGATTATACTAATCTTATAGTCAGGATATAATTATTTAATAAAAAATATACGGTTGCTTGTTTATTGCAGCTTTTGTGCTAATTGGGAGTAGTCTAACTGCAGTTGTTCACCGCCGATAATATCTTTTAGTGTAAAAATACCATTAGCAATTTCTTTAACCACAAACGGAATACCTCTGCGCTCCGCATGCTTGAACTGTTTGTCAATCTTAACAGCATCCGGATACATTTCAGCTTTGATGTTGTGATTGCGTAACGTGGTAACGGCTTTCATCGCTTCAAATTCCTGGCTTTCGCCAAAATTCAAAAACAACACTTTAGTAGCTGTAGTAACGGTTTTCGGGAAAAGATCCAATTCTTCTAACACCAAATAAATTCGGTCTAAACCAAAAGAAATCCCCACGCCACTCATATTTTTCAAACCAAAAATACCAGTCAAATCATCATATCTTCCACCACCACCGATGGAACCCATAGCAACACCTTCTGGAGCTGTAACTTCAAAAATAGCGCCGGTATAGTAATTTAACCCACGGGCTAAAGTCACATCCAAGTCTAAATGGGCTTTTTGCAAACCCAGTTTAGTCACGTTATCACAAATGAAACGCAACTCTTCGATGCCTTTCTTTCCTTCCTCGGAGGTAGCCAGTAATCCTGAAAGTTTTTCTAATTTTTCCTGAATCGTTCCGGTAAAATTGAACAACGGTTGTACTTTGATTAAAGCCGCTTCCGAAATGCCTTTTTCGAGCATTTCTTTTTTAACGCCCTCCTCTCCTATCTTGTCGAGTTTGTCCAAAGCCACCGTAAAATCAATCAGTTTATCCGAAGCGCCAATCACTTCCGCAATGCCGGAAAGCACTTTTCTATTGTTGATTTTGATGGTCACACCGTTCAATCCTAAATCTGCAAAAACCGAGTCGTACAATTGCACCAGTTCCACTTCCTGCCACAAGGAGGTAGAACCCACCACATCGGCATCACATTGGTAAAACTCTCTGAAACGCCCTTTTTGCGGACGATCCGCACGCCACACTGGTTGAATTTGGTAGCGCTTAAACGGAAACTCAATTTCACTTTGGTGTTGTACTACATAACGGGCAAACGGTACAGTTAAATCGTATCGCAAGGCTTTTTCGGAGATTTTCCCGGTAAGCTTTTTATAGTTTATAGTTTGTAATTCCTCCGCAGTAACTTTATCTAAAAAATCTCCCGAATTCAATATCTTAAAAATCAAACGATCCCCTTCTTCCCCATATTTCCCCATCAAAGTATCTGAGTTTTCAAACGAAGGCGTTTCTATAGGTTGGTAACCATATTTCTCGAAATGCGAACGCATAATCGAAATAATATAGTTACGCTTAGAAACCTCTGCAGGTGAAAAATCTCGGGTGCCTTTTGGAATACTTGGTTTTTGTGCCATTTTGAAATTATGAATTAGAAATTCGCTTTGCAAATATCTTATTTTTTAAAACTAATTTCTACAACCCAAGCAATATTCTTGTAACAAAAACCGTAATTTCGTGTCAAATTACCATCATGATTGGATTATTCAGAGAAAACATAAAAATTGCCACCAGTTCGATACGAACACAATTGTTGCGCACCATTCTTACGATTTTAATTATTGCCTTGGGAATTTGGGCCTTGGTTGGTATTCTTACCGTGGTTTCTGCTTTGCAAAATACGCTGTCAACCAATTTTGCTTCGATGGGTTCCAATACATTCAACATCAATCAATACGAAAACACCAACCGACGTCATGGCGGCGGCGAAGTGGAAAAAATCAATCCGATTATTTCTTATCCGCAAGCACGGGCTTTCAAAGAAACCTATGACTATCCGTTTACACATACTTCCTTATCATTTACAGCTACCTCAACGGCCGAAGTAAAATATGAAAATCAAAAAACCGATCCCGAAATTTCGGTGATGGGCGTAGATGATTATTTCCTTACGAACTCAGGATTAGAAGTAACTCAAGGTAGAAATTTCAATAATTTCGACATTCAAAACAACACTTATTCTTGTATTGTAGGTTCTGATTTTGCTACCAAAGGATTGCTGAAAGATGTTAATCCGATTGGTAAAATCATTTCGGTTCGAGGCGCCAAGTTCAAAGTCATCGGCGTATTAAAAGAGAAAGGCTCTTCCTTTGGAAACCGTCAGGATTTGCGTATGCTGATTCCGATTCAGGTGGCACGTTCAATGTTTTCGGCACCCAATATCAATTACACCATCAGCACGATGATTGACAAAAACGAATTGCTGGACGAAGCGGTTGATCATGCCATCATCACCATGCGAAAAGTGCGAAAACTGAATCCGGTAGAAGACAATAATTTCGGAATTTCCCGAAGCGATGATTTGATTAATAAAATTGCTGAAATCACCGGCGTTTTAAGTTGGTCTGCCTGGATTATCGGTATCATTACCATTTTTGGCTCTTCGATTGCCTTGATGAATATCATGCTGGTTTCGGTAACCGAAAGAACCCGTGAAATTGGTGTTCGAAAAGCGCTAGGCGCCAAGAAAAGCACTATTGCCTTTCAGTTTTTTGTTGAGACTTTAATCATTGGTCAGCTGGGCGGTTTGGTTGGAATTATTCTCGGAATCATTACCGGATACCTAATTGCTGTGGCGATTGATTTTAGTTTTGTGATTCCATGGTTGGCCATCATGGCGGCGGTGATTACGACTTTTATAGTGGCTGTAGTTTCCGGTTCCTATCCGGCGATAAAAGCTTCACAGCTTGACCCTATTGAAGCCCTTCGCTACGAATAATTACAACTAATCATTCTATCATTACCGTAAATATCCTTGATGAGTTGGATGTTTTTGAAACCTAACTCATGAAGCAATGCAACGGTTTCATTTCCTAGATATTGATTGATTTCGAAATACAATTGACCATTTGGGTTCAAATTTTTCTTCGCCAATTGAGCAATTTTTCTATAAAAAAGTAACGCATCATCATCCTCTACAAACAGAGCTAAGTGCGGTTCGTATTCTAAAACATTGGGATTGATTTCGGCTTTTTCCAAATTCCGAACATAAGGCGGATTGGAAACGATAACATCAAATTGCTGTTCTAAACCGTCGGTTTCCAGAATATTCTTAAGCAGAAAAGTGACTTCTACTTGGTTGAGTTCCGCATTTTTTTTGGCTGTAGCCAAAGCACCTTCGGAAACATCAATCGCATACACTGCAGCATTCGCCAAATTCTTTTTCAAAGCAATAGGAATACAGCCACTACCCGTTCCGATGTCAAGGATTTTTAGTGGATTTGTTAATTCGGTTATTCGGTTATTTGATACAATCAACTCGACCAATTCTTCCGTTTCCGGTCTCGGAATTAAAACATTTTCATTGACTAAAAATGGCAAACCAAAAAACTCGGTTTCGCCCAGAATATATTGAATTGGTTTGTGAACTTTCAAATCGGAAACGATACTTTTCCATTGTTTTAAATGATTGCCATCCATTACGATTTCTGGATTCAGTGCCAAATCTATTCGCTTTAACCCATGTAGTTTTTCCAATATGAGATAGTAAAAACTCTCGCTTTCCTTTTCATCATATAAAGAAGAAAGTTCCTGAAGGAAAATAGCTTTGTAGTTTTTGAGCAGCATCTATAAATTCTTTAACATCCAAACCGGACAAGTCGTATGCCCAGTGTTTCCTAATGGTTCGCAAAGGTATTCAAAACCAACTTTTTTGTATAAGCTTTGTGCTACTACCATTTCGGGCAGTGTTTCTAGATAGCATTTTTCATATCCGAATTCGGTGGCTTTGGCCAAACATTTTTCAATCATTTGCAAACCAATTCCTTTGCCACGAGCGGCTTTTAGGAAATACATTTTTTGCAACTCGCAGATATTTTCAGTAGTATTTTCCAATTGGCTCACCCCTGCTCCACCGATGATTTCACCATTCTCTTCTACCACAAAATAAATGGCTCGCGGTTTATCATAGGTCTCAAACATAAAATCCAATTGGGAATCGGCAAATGCAGTTCCTGTTTTCGGATAATCATCGGAAATAAAAACTTCCCGGATAACCGCAGCCATTGGAGCGTTGTCTTCCTTTTGGATTTCTCTGATTCGTATGCTATTCATTCTAAAAGTAATGTCTTATTTTTGTGCTGTGAAGATACACGAAATTTACATAAAACGCTGCATCCAATTGGCCAAAAACGGGCTGGGAACCACCTATCCCAATCCATTGGTGGGAAGCGTGATTGTGCATGACGGCAAGATTATTGGCGAAGGCTGGCACCGAAAAGCCGGTGAACCCCATGCCGAAGTCAATGCCGTAAATTCAGTAAAAGACAAGTCTCTTTTATCCAAAGCTACTATCTATGTTTCGTTGGAACCTTGCAGTCATTTTGGCAAAACACCGCCTTGTTGTGATTTGATTATTGCTCATAAAATTCCAACTGTGGTGGTGGGAACTGTTGATCCTAACAGCAAGGTGGCCGGAACCGGCATCAAACGATTAATTGAAAATGGCGTAACTGTTACCGTGGGTGTTTTAGAAGACGAATGCCACGAACTGAACAAGCGTTTTTTTACTTTTCATAACCAGCAACGTCCCTATATCATTCTGAAATGGGCGGAAAGTTCAGATGGTTTTATAGCGCCTTTAACGAAAGAAAAAAAAGAGCCCGTTTGGATTTCCAATGAATTCTCGAGACAATTGGTGCATAAATGGAGAAGCGAAGAGCAGGCCATTTTGGTAGGAACCAACACCGTTTTAGAAGACAATCCAAAATTAGACGTTCGCGAGTGGTCAGGTAATAATCCTATTCGAGTGGTTGTAGACCGAACCGGAAAAATCTCTGAAGACTACAATCTCAAAGACAAAAAAACCAAAACCATCGTCATCACAGAGCAAGAAAATTTAACATTTAGTGAGAATCTTATATATGAAAGTGTTATCTTTGATATCCAGCTAACCAAAAAAATTGTCGGTATTTTATACAAATATGGACTCCAGTCTGTAATAATCGAAGGTGGTAAACAAACCTTAGAGAGTTTTATTGATAGTAATCTTTGGGATGAAGCTAGAGTTTTTAGTGGTGCCATTTCATTTAAAGAAGGTGTTAAAGCCCCTGTTATGAATGGGATTTCCAAAACAGAAAAGATAAAAGACGATCAACTTAAACTTTTTTTGAACCATGATTAATACTATAATTTTTGATTTTGGAGATGTATTCATCAATCTTGAAAAAGAAGCATCCATTGCGGAATTTAAAAAATTAGGTTTGGATGGTCCAAATGAAGATTTACTGGCCTGTAATGATTTGTTTGAAAAAGGTAAAATTTCGGAATTAGAATTCATAGAAACTTTCTTTAAATTTATTCCCAACGCCACTGTTCATGACATTCGCAAAGCTTGGAATGCCTCGATTGGCGATTTTCCGTTGCACCGATTGGAGTTTCTACAAATGCTATCCAGCCGCTATCGCCTATTCCTTCTGACCAATACCGATTCTATACACATCAGCCGTTTTGAACACATGGTGGGCATGTCTTTTTACAGTGATTTTTATCGTTGTTTTGAAAAAGTATATTATTCCTATGAAATGGGTATGCGCAAGCCTGACCCGGAAATCTTCACTACTTTGCTCCGCAAGCATGATTTGTCTCCGAAACGGACTTTGTTTGTGGATGATAAAAAAAGTAACACTGACGTTGCCGAGAGTTTAGGACTGCACGTCTGGAATTTACAGGTTGGCACTGATGATGTTGTGAATATGTTTGACCAAAAACACCTGCCTTTTTAAGTTTTGACTGTTAGCGATACTTATAAAACTTTAGCAAATCCTTCTCCTGAAATTCTTTATAAAGAAAAAAACAGCAAGTTCTTTGGCTATGCTTTTCCGGTAACCACCGAAGAGGAAATCAAATTGCATTTAGAGAAATTACGAAAAGAGCATTTTGGAGCGGTACACTTTTGTTATGCTTTTCAGCTCGGGACTGACACGATTCAGTATCGTGCTAATGATGATGGCGAACCCAGTAATTCTGCAGGAATGCCCATCTACGGACAAATCCAATCCTTTGAACTGACTAATATTTTAATTGTGGTTGTTCGGTTTTTTGGCGGTGTAAAATTGGGGGTTGGTGGATTAATTTCGGCATACCGAACCGCAGCTCAAATGGCATTGGAAGAAGCTGAAATCATTGAAAAAACCATCAATATTCATTTCTTAATTGCTTTTGATTATAAAAACATGAATAAAGTAATGCGGGTAATCAAAGAGAAAAATGTGGAAATCATATCACAACAAATGGACGAAAGTTGTCAAATTGAAATTGCTACCCGAAAAAAAAATGCCGAAATACTGTTCGACATTTTTAAAGGTATGTTTGAAGTTGAAATCGAAAAAGTATAAAATTTTTAGTCTTTTAAAATTTCCAAAATGTATTCCGGAGGCGCAATAGGCTTTCCTAAATTTATATCCACAAAAACTAGCAAAAAATGTGCAGTTGTTAACAACTCTTCGTTTTCATTGCGAATTTCACAATCAAATTCTATCTTCACAGAGCTCTGACTTTTGAACTTGGTTACGACTGTAAGTAAGTCATCATAACGTGCTGGCTTTTTGTAATTTATCGTCATAGAAACTATTGGCAGGGCAATTCCGTTCTCTTCAAGTGATTTATACGAAATCCCTTTGTTTCTAAGCCATTCCACGCGTCCCATCTCAAAATAAGGCACATAATTACCATGATAAACTACACTCATTTGATCGGTTTCGGAGTACCGAACTCTAACTTGAATCTGATGTTCTTTCATCTGTTTTTTTTGCTGTTAATCTATATTAGATACTTCTTTATACAATAATATTTTTAAAAAATCAATATGATATAAATTTTTTTTAACGAATTTTATTCACATATTTGTTGACCCGTAAAACATGAATATTTTCATCAATTTTCTTGTTTAAAAACCTATAACTAATTACAATAATTTAAAACAAAATATGAGTAAAACTGCGCAATCGGTATGGGAAAACTGTCTTTTATTTATAAAGGACAACATTCAAGAGCAAGCCTTTAAAACTTGGTTTGAACCGATTAAATCAGTCGAACTTACTGACAATGCACTTTACATTCAGGTTCCAAGCAAATTTTTCTACGAATGGCTGGAAGAGCATTATGTTAAATTATTGAAAGTAGCGTTAACCAAAGAACTCGGGAAAAACGCAAAGTTACTCTATAAAATTAAAATGGAAAACACTTATGGCAATAAACAACCGTTTACGGAACAATTGCCAAGTGCTCACCGCAGTCCGATAAAATCACAAGACGTTGATGCTCCTTTTAAGAATTTGAATCCTGAATTAAAAAATCCTTTTGTAATTCCGGGAATCCGAAACCTAAAAATTGAGTCGCAACTTAATCCTAATTATAGCTTTGATAACTTCCTTGAAGGAGATTCCAACCGTTTAGCGCGTTCAGCCGGTATGGCTGTTGCCAACAAACCGGGAGGGACTTCATTCAATCCATTGTTAATTTTTGGTGGCGTTGGATTAGGAAAAACGCATTTAGCACACGCTATTGGTGTTGAAATCAAAGATAAATATCCGGAAAAAACGGTTTTATATATTTCTGCCGAAGTTTTTACACAACAATATATTGATTCTGTTAAGAAAAACAACCGAAATGATTTTATTCATTTCTACCAATTGATTGATGTATTAATCATTGATGACGTTCAATTCCTTTCCGGGAAATCGGGAACTCAGGATGTTTTCTTCCATATCTTTAATTATTTACACCAAAACGGAAAACAAGTAATCCTTACTTCGGACAAAGCTCCTGTTGACATGCAAGATATTGAACAACGTTTGTTGTCGCGTTTCAAATGGGGATTATCAGCGGAATTACACCAACCGGATTACGAAACCAGAATTTCCATCTTAAAAAATATTCTATACCGTGATGGCGTTGAAATGCCGGAAGAAATTGTAGAATATGTAGCTAGAAATATCAAATCTAACGTCAGAGAATTAGAAGGCGCTATCATTTCTTTAATCGCTCAATCTTCTTTTAACAAAAAAGAAGTAACCTTAGATTTAGCCAAAAGCGTAGTAGAGAAATTTGTTAAAAACGTAAAACGTGAAATCTCCATTGACTACATTCAGAAAGTAGTTTCGGATTATTTCCAGTTAGACATTGATACTTTACAGTCTAAAACCAGAAAGCGCCATGTAGTACAAGCGCGTCAATTGGCCATGTTTTTTGCCAAGAAATTTACCAAATCTTCTTTGGCCAATATCGGTTCCCAAATTGGAGACCGAGATCACGCTACGGTATTACACGCCTGCAAAACAGTTGACAACTTAGTTTCTACTGACAAACAGTTCAAAAAATTTGTAGAAGATATTCACAAAAAATTATCACTATAATTTGCTTTTTGACTAAGTTTGCAACTTAGAAAAAATGTTATGCCCGTTAAAATTTTAATGGTTTGTTTGGGGAATATTTGTCGATCACCATTGGCAGAAGGACTTCTCGCTTCAAAACTTCCACAAGATAAATTTATCGTAGACTCCGCAGGAACAGGAAGTTACCATATTGGCAAGCAGCCTGATCAGCGTTCAATCCTTGTGGCACAAAAGAATGGCTTGGATATTACCAATCAAAAAGCAAGACAATTTACTGCTAAGGACTTTGACGATTTTGATTATATCTATGTAATGGACAGTTCCAATTATGACAATGTAATAGATTTAGCCAAAAATGAAACCCATAAAAATAAAGTCGACATGATTTTGAACCAATTATTTCCCGGTGAAAATGTTGATGTTCCTGATCCTTATTTCGGGTTGCAAAATGGTTTTGATATGGTTTATGAAATGTTAGATGAAACTTGCGATATTTTGGCCAAAAAATTAATTGAAAAACATTCCTACTCCACCAACAGCGTATCATCTGACAAATAAAACAACAAATCCAAACAGATGAAACCAGTAACACTCAGAGGAAAATTATACTTAATCCCAACTACTTTGGGCGAAATGGATCCTCACGATGTGTTACCACAAACCGTGAAAAGGGCTATCGATTTTATCGACTTTTATATCGTTGAAAACGAAAAAACGGCACGAAAATTCATCAAATCCATTCATCCTGAAAAAGTTCAGGCCAGCTTGAAAATCTCGACCCTTAATAAACATACCGAAATTACGGAACATAACGCCATGATTGCTCCCTGTCTTAGTGGCGTAAATGTTGGATTAATGAGCGAAGCCGGTTGCCCCGGTGTTGCTGACCCTGGAGCTGCTATTGTAAAAATCGCTCATGAAAAAGGGATTCAGGTGGTGCCTTTGGTTGGCCCTTCCTCTATTCTATTGGCCATGATGGGCTCCGGCATGAATGGGCAAAGTTTTGCTTTTAATGGTTATCTTCCTATTGATAAAGGCGAAAAGAAATCGGCACTGAAAAACTTTGAAAAACTATCCCACGATAAAAATCAGTCGCAGATTTTCATTGAAACACCGTACAGAAACAACAAGTTACTGGAAGATTTTTTACAAGCTTTACAACCTAACACGCTACTTTGCATTGCTACTGATATAACACTCCCAACAGAATATATCAAGACGTTTCGAGTGGCCGATTGGAAAAAAACAAAGGTCGATTTACACAACCGACCTACTATCTTTATTATTCACAAAATGTAATTACTTTACTTTAGCGTTTTTAATTGCTTTGATTCCTTTAGTTTCAAAACCACCAAAATCTCTTAGATAAGTTCGTACCGAAGTCCCATAATCATCTTTACATTTTTTCTCGCCATTCGAATTCAGAAAACGTTTTACCGAACCTGAACCGCCTAAATGCGCCGCAGCTAAAATTCCGGACTCGGTGATTTTAACACCGTCTACAATTCTTCCTTCAAAATAGGAAATATAGTCTTGCAACTCATATTTGTTTTTTGAAAGCAAGGCAACGAATGCTTTTTCCTGAAGTTTTGGGCTGTTCAAAAACCCTATGCTATCATTAATTCCAATGGATTTTAAAGTTTCCATTCCGAATTGGTATTTTCCTAAATACCCTAATGAATTAATTTTTCTGTATTTCCCTTGAGATTCTTTTCGAGCTATGGCTTCTTTATAGCCAATAAAATACTTACCCATAAATGGGATTTTAAGATTCACATAGTCAATGTTATTTTGAGAAGGAAAAACATATAAAAGTTCTTCGTTTTCATCAACACGAAAACCGTCGTTGATTTGGGAATTGTAAGGTTTAAAACCGGAGCTTATGAAAGCTACCGTCAGTAGGATTGATGTGTAAAAAATTCCTTTTTTTATCATTAATTGTTATTTCTCAAGCGCTGTCACCGACATGAAATTTCCGAGTGCAAATATACAACTAAATTTATAAAATTGAATATCAAGCAGTTAAACTACATTAAAAGTAGATTAAATGCATCTTCGACCCGCCGTTCCCCTTGATTTCAAACGTTGGAGCTGGAATTTTGATGGAATTGAAAATTGTTAAAATTGTCTTAACAAAATGAGATTTTGTCTCGATTTTCGTCAAGTCAACGTCAAGACTGAGATAAAATTGACGATATCTTTTACTTTCCGGCAGGAAAATGGTGTTCACAAAGGCATCGTTTCCGGTTATCATTCCTTCGGCTCCGTAGCCAACAGCCACATTCAACCATTTTGGAATTTTAGAGGATTTGGCAAACGAATAAATATTGGCAGACAACCAATAGGTTTGCCCGTTATAATCTTTTAAAATTTGCTCTTGCAAAGAACTTCCCAAAACTTCCGGGCGAGCTGACGCATAAGGAGTAGTATGAAAGGAAAATTTTGGAACAATTCGCTGCTCTTTCCATGCTAATTCCTGTGAAACATACAAAGCCGTTCCCGAGACATTGGCAAGAACATCACCTGTAGAGGCTCCCCAATTGGCTGAATAACCATCAAAAACCTCAACAGTGGTCATAAAGGCCAAGCCCAATGTTGATCCGTAAATTAATTGCGATTTCCTACTGGCGCCTGACCATTTCAAAGCATTGGCGCCAAAACTTCCCAAATGATACGAAGAAAAGACGTGCCCCATCTTATCCATTTGCAGCCATTCAGCATTGTCATTAATAAAATGAAAATTGGAACGAGGATAATCAGCATACCAAACTTGATTTAAACCTACTAAAGTAGCAGCACCAATAACAGACTCAGAAATAACCACAGTTTTGAGCCTGCTTTTATTTAAAGTATCGGAAGGTATTAAAAAATGCTCTATGGAATTTTGTGCCAAAACAAAACTCGTGAAAAACAACAGTACAATTATGTAGCGCTTGGTTTTCAAGAATTAACGGTTAGTGCCTTGTGCATTTAACCATTCCACATATTTTTTTCGGTTTACTTCATGCTGAGCCAAAGTAGCAGCAAAGGCATGGTAACCAAACTTCTCAACACTGGCACAGAAATAGAGGTAATCATTCTTATCCGGATTCAAAACCGCATCTATCGCATCCACATCAGGCATTGCGATTGGTCCTGGTGGTAATCCAATATTTTGATACGTATTGTAAGGAGAATTGATAAACAAGTCATTGTACAACACTCGCTTTATAATTTGGTCAAAATCATTATCTCTTAATTTCAAAGCATAAATGACGGTTGGATCCGCTTGTAATAACATTCCCTGATTCAGTCGGTTCAGATAAACGCCTGCTACCGTTGGTCTTTCGCTTTTCTTAACGGTTTCTTTATGAACAATCGAAGCCAACGTAATCACTTGTACCGGAGTCAAATTTAAAGCGGTTGCTTTTGCAATACGCTCTTTGGTCCAAAAACGGTTGTATTCGTTCAGCATTTTATCCCTGAACTTTTCTGCTGAAATATTCCAGTACACTTCATAGGTATTGGGCAAAAACATGGCGAACACATTATCTTTGGTAAAACCATTTTTCTGAAGAAACACAGGGTCGCGGAAAGTCGCCAATAATTTTGTAGTATCCGGTTCTATTTGAGAACTCAAACGCTCACATAAATTTTCCAGTCTTTCCTGATTGTTAAAAGCTAATTTTACGGGAACATTTCTGCGCATGGCAGCTACCAATTGAAAAGCACTCATCCCTTTCTTTAATAAAAACCTTCCCGGTTTAACATTGTCAGGATACGAACGACGCTTGGCAATAAATTCAAAATCACTCATGTTTTTGACCAAAGGAGCAATGATTTTCTCCACATCCTGATAAGTAGAACCCGTTGGAATTTGAACATAAACTTCGTCTTTGTCAAAATTAGTGTCCGAAGTAAAAAACTTGACAAAAACCACAACCACCACCAGTAGAAAAGCAGCTGCCAAAACTTTTAAAATTGTATTTCTCTTTGTGTTCAAAACCTAAAATGTATTTAGTTTATTTTTTTTATTAATTGAAACAATGCCTCGTCTTGAAAGGAGTTGTTGGTATAATTCCAGTCTTTTTTAACGCCGATTTTTTCAAATCCAAATGTAGTAAAAAGCGCTAAACTCGCTGAGTTTTTGGTGCCAATATTTGCATACAACTGATGCAATTGCAATTGCTGAAAAGCGTATTCAATGACTAATCCTAATGCTTCTTTACCGAAACCACTATTTCTGTCGGTTTCATTTTGAATAATAATACCAACCCCAGCCCGCTTATTTTTAGCATCAAAATCGAATAAATCAATCAAACCAATAGCTTCTGAAGTTTCTTTTTTACATATGGCTAAACGCAATTGCTTGGCTTCATAAATATCCTGATGGGCATTTTCAAGATACTGCCTGATGAGGAATTTGCTGTAGGGTGTTTGCGTATTACTAACTTCCCAGATATTTTCGTCGTTTTCTATACGATAGATAAACTCTAAATCTTCGGGTTCAAGAGCACGGAGAAAACAATTTTGTCCTTGTAGTGTTACCATGTTATGTCTCCTTCAAAAACAAAAGTCGCCGGTCCTTTCAGAAAGACATTAGTGTAGTTGTTGCCTTCTTTTACAAAAGAAACTTCCAGCTTTCCGCCTTCAACATCCAATTGTATGTGGTGGGATTTGGTTTTGCCAAGAGCATGCATCGCAATTGCTGCCGCTGTAGCTCCGGTTCCGCAGGATAGCGTTTCATCTTCCACACCACGCTCGTAGGTTCTTAAGGCAAAGTGATTGTCTCCTAATTGTTTGACAAAATTGACATTGCTCCCCGCCTTTCCATACAAATCAGAATAACGAATTTGAGCCCCAATATTTTTGACATCATAATTTTTCAAATCATCTACCAGCATCACATGATGTGGCGAACCGGTGTTCAGAAAAACATAATCGCTTTCGATTTTCACTTCCTCCACATCTTTCATTTGCAAAGAAATCATTCCATTATCTAAAACAGCAGCGTGATGCAAACCATCCGTAGCAATAAAATCGGTTTCATTATCTTCGATAGCTTTCAAACTTTTGGCGAAAGCCACTATACAACGGCCACCATTACCACACATCGAACTTTCATTGCCATCGGAATTATAATAGACCATGCGAAAATCCGTTTTGGTATCGTTTTCGAGCAAAATCAAGCCGTCCGCACCGATGCCAAAGCGGCGGTCGCAGAGTTTTTCTATAAGCTGAATGTTGTCTTTTGGAAAATTATTTTGACGGTTGTCAATCATGACAAAGTCATTTCCGGTGCCTTGGTATTTGGTGAAAGTAATTTTCATTGTAGTGTTTGCTGACACAAATATAGCAAATATTAAGATTAACTTAAAAATTGTTAAACGAGCGTTAAAAGGCATTCAGCGAAAAAATGAAAATTTATAATTTTACTATAAATAATTTAAAATGTTAATGACTATGAAACGATTATCCAGTTTATTTTTGGTTTCTTTATGCAGTGGCGCCGTGACTTTAGGTGCTTACAAATTATTTATCGAGGGAAAAGACAATCGCAATTCGATTGTAACTATGGCCTCAAACAATTTTGGCAAGACCGTTGGTTTCAATGGGGAAGCAGTTGATTTTACTGCTGCTGCCGAAAATGCAGTTCACACCGTAGTTCACGTGAAAAATGTTTCCGTTAGAACGGTTTCCAATCCGATTATGGAATTTTTCTACGGGCAACGGGGCGGACAACAACAAGAACAGGTAGGAACCGGTTCGGGAGTGATTATCTCGGAAGATGGTTATATCGTGACCAATAATCACGTGATTAAAGATGCTACCGAGCTTGAAGTTACCTTGAACAACAACAAAACATACAAAGCAAAAGTGATTGGCACCGATTCAAAAATGGACATTGCTTTGCTAAAAATTAGTGCCGACGAAAAATTACCTTACTCAACTTTTGCCGATTCCGATCAGGTGAAAGTAGGCGAATGGGTTTTGGCTGTTGGGAATCCTTATAATTTAACGTCAACGGTGACTGCCGGGATTGTTTCGGCCAAAGCCAGAAACTTAGACACTAACGGAATTCAATCGTTCATCCAAACGGATGCGGCTGTGAATCCGGGGAATAGCGGTGGTGCTTTGGTAAATACTCGCGGCGAATTGGTCGGAATCAACACCATGATTTCCTCGCCAACCGGAAGTTATGCCGGCTATTCCTTTGCCATTCCTTCTAATATTACCCGAAAAATCATTGAAGACATTATGGAATTTGGTGGTGTACAAAGAGGAATTTTAGGCATCGAAGGTTCTGAATTGAACAGCAAAGCGTCACAAGAATTGGGTATTAAAGACACGGAAGGTTTTTACATCAATAAAGTGACCAAAAATTCCGGTGCCGAAAAAGCAGGGTTGCAAAAAGGAGATGTAATCAAAAAATTAGACTCTCAAAACATCGACAATTACGCAGAACTTTCCGGTTATATCAATACGAAAAGACCAAATGATAAAGTTCAGGTGACTTTTATCAGAGACGGACAAACCAAAACAGTTCCGGTGACTTTAATCAAAAACGACATAGTTACCACTGAATTTAAAGGTTTGGAATTGGAAAATATTAGTGCGGCCGACAAAAAGAAATTCAAAATCGATTATGGAGTTCGCATTAAAAATATCAACAACGAAAATTTGGCTCCCTACAGTGACCAACTCAAAGGCAACATCATTCTTTCAGTAGACAATGTAAAAGCAACCGACGTGGAAAGCATTTCCAAATTTTTAAACAATAAAGACGAAAATCAAAGTGTCAACATCCAAATGATTAATGGCATTGGTCAAATTATTCAGATAATATTATAATTCATCTTACTTACTTTTGTTAAAAGCCATTCCCAAAAAGGATTGGCTTTTTTATTTTAAAAAAGTAACGAAATCGTTTTCGTAAAAGACATCTAATCACTATTTTTGCGCCAAATTTTTTATTTCAAACACAACTAAACACTTATTTCTTTTATGAACAGCAACACTTTATACGAGAAGGAATTATCATTTCAGGCCGACAGACGAAAGGCTGGTGTGGAATTCATCAAAATTATCAGCGATTTATGGTATGACAAATCCATCGAATTGGTTCTTTTCAGAAACCAGTTAATCGACAGAAATGTTGGTGATATTATGAATCTGCATGAATATGCCGGTGAATTTGTTCAAAAACCCATCAATGTTTTCGATTCGGTGGAAATTGCGAGAGCCATTCTAAATTTAGACTTACCTCCTTCCCGAATTGATATCGGAAAATTGACTTACGAATATCATTTAGAAGACAATAAATACCACGATGCCAAAGCATTTGTCATTGATAAATTGCGAAACGCCCGAGATTTCAAAAACATTAAACCCAAAGACGTAGTGCTCTATGGTTTTGGTCGTATTGGTCGTTTACTGGCTCGTGAAATGATGAGTAAAATTGGAAAAGGGCAACAATTGCGTTTGCGTGCTATTGTTACTCGTGACCGAAATGACGCATTATCATTGGAAAAAAGAGCTTCTTTATTGCGTTACGATTCGGTTCATGGCGATTTTGAAGGCTCGGTTCAGGCTGATGCCGAAAACAATGCCTTAATCATCAATGGAACTACAGTTCATGTCATCACGGCCAATTCACCGGAAGAAATCGATTATACGCAATTCGGAATCGAAGACGCTTTGGTTATTGATAATACTGGAGCTTTTACTAATGATGAAGCACTACAACGCCATTTAGTTTCAAAAGGAGTTAGCAAAGTTTTATTGACCGCTCCAGGCAAAGGAGTACCCAATATAGTTTACGGTGTAAACCATAATGATTATAATCCGGATGAAGTGCATATTTTTTCTGCGGCTTCCTGTACTACCAACGCCATTACTCCGGTATTGCAAGCGGTTGAAGAAACACTTGGCGTAGTCAAAGGACATTTAGAAACTATACATGCTTATACCAATGACCAAAATTTGGTAGACAATATGCATAAAAAATACCGTCGTGGCAGAGCCGCTGCTTTGAATATGGTAATCACCGAAACCGGTGCCGGAACTGCAGTTGCCAAAGCTTTGCCAAGCCTGGCTGGAAAATTAACTTCAAATGCGATTCGTGTTCCTGTACCTAATGGTTCTTTGGTGGTTTTAAATCTTGAAGTTGGCAAAGCTACTTCTATAGAAGAAGTCAATGCCATCATGAAAAAATACGCTCTGGAAGGCGAATTAGTAGAACAAATCAGATATTCACTAAATAACGAGCTGGTTTCTTCCGATATTGTTGGAACGGCGCAACCTTCTATTTATGACAGTAATGCAACCATTGTTTCCGGTGACGGGAAAAATATTGTACTCTATGTTTGGTATGATAACGAGTATGGTTACAGCCATCAAGTGATTCGTTTGGCCAAATATATTGCCAAAGTTAGACGCTATACTTACTATTAATAGTTAATTTAATTCAGAAAAATCCGTTTAATTTTATGTAGTTAAACGGATTTTTTGCTTTTATCAACATTTTTTTGTTAATAAACCATTGCTGTATAAAAATAATTACTATTTTTCGCGTTCAAAATTGAAGTCTCAAATCAAATTTATGACGAAAGTATTTTTTAGTTTACTGATAATGACCACTTTTGCCTTCACTACCCCTGAAGATTCAAAAGTTGCAACTTACAATTACGGACACAATGGAATGGAATTAGTAGCTCGTTCTCAAAAAGGAATGGTTATTATAAGCACATTCAATTCTAAAATGACAATCCGTCAAGATATTGCAAGTAAAGTTTATGATTTATATGTAGCCAATAAATTGACTACCAACACCAAAATAACAGTGAACGGTTGCGAAGCTAATGTGACCGGCAAATGTGTTATAAGAAAAAAGAATAATCTAACCGCAGTTGATTTCTACTATGAAACGGTAGATTGGAACAACGGTCTGAAGGAAATTTATAAAAAGGTTAAATAAAAAAAGCTCCGCAAAATGCGGAGCTTTTTTTATGTGGTAAACTCTAAAGTTACGCTTTCCCAGCGGCAATCAAGTTCAAAGCTGAACCAGCCACAAACCAACCAATTTGGCTTTCGTTGTATGTATGATTTGCTAAAATGATATCTTTCGAACCATCCGCATGAACAAACTCTAACGTCAATGGCTTGCCCGGAGCAAACTCCGTTAAGTCTAAGAAATTGATAGTATCATTTTCCTGAATTTTATCGTAATCAGCTTCGTTAGCAAAAGTTAACGCCAACATTCCTTGCTTTTTCAAGTTCGTTTCGTGAATACGGGCAAACGATTTTACTAAAACCGCTTTTACACCAAGGAAACGAGGTTCCATGGCAGCGTGCTCACGGGAAGAACCTTCACCATAGTTTTGGTCACCCACCACAATTGAAGGAACTCCGGCTGCTTTGTATGCTCTTTGCACAGCAGGAACGGCATCATAGGCACCCGTCAATTGATTTTTAACTTTGTTGGCTTCCTGGTTGTAGGCATTCACCGCACCAATCAGCATATTGTTTGAAATATTGTCTAAATGCCCACGGAAACGCAACCAAGGTCCTGCCATTGAAATGTGGTCAGTCGTACATTTTCCAAAAGCTTTGATAAGCAACTTAGCGCCGGTAATATTTTTCCCGTCCCAAGCGTCAAACGGAGCTAGTAATTGTAATCTGTCCGAAGTTGGTGAAACCGCTACTTGCACCGATGAGCCATCCGCAGCTGGTGCTTGGAAACCGGCATCTTCCACATCAAAACCTCTTTTTGGCAATTCATCACCAACTGGCGGCAATAATTTCACTTCTTCACCATTGTCATTCAACAACGTATCGGTTAACGGATTGAATGACAAATCTCCTGAAATTGCTAATGCCGCTACCATTTCCGGTGAGGTTACAAAAGCATGTGTATTTGGATTTCCGTCAGCACGTTTGGAAAAGTTTCTGTTGAACGAGTGAACGATAGTATTTTTTTCTCCTTTATCGGCTCCTGCTCTGTCCCATTGTCCGATACATGGCCCACAAGCATTCGTAAATACTTTAGTTCCCATTTTCTCGAAAGTAGCGATGATACCGTCTCTTTCAATAGTATAACGGATTTGTTCCGAACCCGGATTGATTCCGAATTCCGCTTTTGGTGTAATGCCATGAGCAACCGCTTGCTCTACAATGGAAGCGGCACGAGCCATATCTTCGTAAGAAGAATTGGTACAAGAACCGATTAATCCCCATTCTACTTTTAACGGCCAACCGTTAGCGGCAGCTTCTGCTTTCATTTTAGAAACCGGAGTTCCTCTGTCCGGAGTAAATGGTCCGTTAATGTGTGGTTCTAATTCTGAAAGATTGATTTCAATTAATTGATCAAAATAATCAGCAGGATTAGCATACACTTCAGCATCAGCTGTTAAATAAGAGGCAACTTTATCAGCAGCATCTACAACATCCTGACGACCGGTAGCTGTTAAATATCTTCGCATCGAATCATCGTAACCAAAAGTAGAAGTGGTAGCCCCAATCTCTGCTCCCATGTTACAAATAGTACCCTTACCAGTACAAGACATCGAAGTAGCGCCTTCTCCAAAATATTCTACAATAGCACCGGTCCCTCCTTTTACGGTAAGAATATCAGCTACTTTAAGAATAACATCTTTTGGAGCCGTCCAGCCGTTTAATTTTCCGGTCAACTTCACTCCTATTAATTTGGGGAATTTCAATTCCCATGACATTCCTGACATTACATCTACGGCATCAGCGCCACCAACACCAATGGCCAACATTCCCAATCCACCAGCATTTACTGTATGTGAATCGGTACCTATCATCATTCCTCCAGGGAAAGCGTAGTTTTCTAAAACGATTTGGTGAATAATCCCTGAGCCCGGTTTCCAGAATCCGATTCCGTATTTATTGGAAACAGAAGAAAGGAAATCGAATACTTCTTTGGATTGTGAATTGGCTACAGCCAAATCAGTTGTCGCACCAACTTTAGCTTGGATTAAGTGATCACAATGTACTGTTGTTGGTACTGCTGCCTGGCTTTTTCCGGCGTGCATGAACTGCAATAAAGCCATCTGAGCTGTAGCATCCTGACACGCTACTCGATCGGGAGCGAAGTCAACGTAATCTTTTCCTCTAGCAAAGGATTGAGAAGGCGTTCCTTCCCATAAGTGAGCATATAAAATCTTTTCTGAAAGTGTTAAAGGTCTTCCGACTAACTCTCTTGCTTTGTCAACACGAGCCGCCATAGTACCGTACACTTTTTTAATCATTTCAATATCAAAAGCCATAGTATATATAGGTTTATTTGTTTGCTGTGCAAATTTACGAAAACGTTGTACTTCTAAAAAGTTTTTACCCGAATATGTTAGTCAAGCCTACTATTTTGCGAAAAGCTGATTTTTGGCATCTCTTTTTTATCAATACACCATTATAAAGTACAAAAAATGAATATTATTGATTTTTATCTCTTAAGTCCATCATCGGTTTTTCATAAAAACGATATAATAAGGAACTCAAAACAAAGGTAATCACAAGGTAAATCGATAAAAACGCACACAACGTAAGAGTCGTTTGTCCTTCTATTGGGAAATAATGTTTCAGTAGCTGCAGCACAACTCCATAATGCAGCAGGTAAATGGAATACGAAATCACACTAACGAACGTAACCGGTCTCGACAAAACAGTCTTTTCTGTTTTCCATTCGGATAAAAAAGGGAGAAAGCAAGCCACAGCACTGGATACTATTGGCAAATAAAAAACATTCCATAGTCGCGGAAATTTTTCAATCAGCAGACCAAAATGACCAATTCCAATAAATAAAAACAAGAAAACAAACGTTCCCAGAACAAAGAAATACCGCTTGCTTTTTTGCCAAAACTCTGTAAAATTGGCATAAATCCAACTACACAAAACCCCCATAAAAATACTGTCTAACCGATACATCACAACTGGTTTCAACGAAACATTCCATTGGTTTATATCTGTATTGGTGGTGGTTTGCTGATAATACATTTTGTTTCCCAAGAAAATCAAGATCAGTATCAGAACGGCTACCAGAAAAAATCGGGATTTGTGTTTTGGTTTAATGACACTTCCGACAAATAAAAGAAAAATCGGCAAAACTACATAAGCATACTCTTCGACGGAAAGACTCCAGGATTCGGTAAAGAAAGGCAACATCGATGTGTTGAAGTTTTGCAAGAAGACAAAATATTTCCACAATGCTAAAATGGAATTTCCGATGATGGCGCTGATGAGTATATTGACCAATAAAATTAAATAATAGTTGGGCAAAGTTCTGAACCATCTTCTTTTCAGAAAGAAAAGAACTGTCCTCGCGGAAAAGTCATTTTTCAGATACAATTGGTATAAAATTTTGCCGATTAAAAAACCGCTTAATACAAAAAATATTTCAACACCAAAAAAACTAGAAAAAGCCAGCAGCTGATATAGCACTCCATTTGTAGGCGGCAAAACCCAAATGCAATGCCCAAACACCACCATAAGAATGGCTAAAGCCCGCATCAAGTCGAGCCCGAAAATTCTTTTTGACAACTGATTATTTTCCATCTATTTCAAATTTTTGTCGGCGGTAGTTGTTGATTGGTTTTTCAAAATACGTATAAAAAACATAACTCAGACTCAGTGTAATGAGTAAGTAAGCTAAGGTAAAGAAATTCAGCTGCATCGTTGAAAAAGCAGATGTGTCAATAAAATATTTCATCAAAAACAAGACAATACTGTAATGAATCAGATAAATAGAATACGACAAATCACAGATAATCTGAACTCCTTTTTCGATTCGTTTCGGAGCGGTTTTCCAACTGTTTAAAATTGGGAAAAACAAAACGATTCCCAGCGATGTGATTGGCATACAAACCACATTCCAAAACCAGGAAGCGTTGTCCATTCTGAGTTTTGCTATGGCAATTGCATACACTATCGAGAAAAGCAACAGCATTCCTAAGCCCATAAAAGCGATTTTATATTTATTCAAAAAAGGCTGATAATTTAAACTCACGTAACCTATCAATACTCCAAACAAAACGCTATCCATTCTGTAAATCACTACGGAACGTATGGTTCTGCTCCAAGAAGTTAAATCGCCATGGTCAAATTTGAGATTGAAATAAATTTTAAAACTGAGCGAAAGCAGAATCAAACCCAAAATGGTGCTAAGAAAAAGGATTTGCTTAGAGATTTTTTTAGAAAAAGTAGCCAAAAACAACAGCACTAAAACTGCTAAAATATAGCTCAGTTCTTTTATTGGCAAGCTCCACGACTCAGGAAAGAAAGGCGGAATGGGTTGGGAAATGTTTTGAGCCAAAAAGAAATACTGCCACACTTTGGCTAAAGAAAATCCAAAACATAAATAAATAACCGCATTAATAAGGATGACCAAATAGTAGCTGGGCAATACCCGGGCAAGTCTTCGTTTCAAGAATAAAACAACATCTTTTGCCGTATAGCTTTCGTGCAAAAACTGTCTGTAAATGATTCTTCCCACCAAAAAACCACTCATCACAAAAAAAAGCTCGACACCAAAAAAACCGCTCATATCCTTAACTTTGGCAATAAAAGTGCTGGATTTATATATCCAGGAGGAATGGGAAAACAGTACCATCGTAATGGAAATAGTCCTTAAAAAGTCTAATCCAAACACTCTTTTTGAAACATTCTTATCGGCTTGAATCATTTTAATACTGTAAATTTGTGCGTATGACTAAATCAAAGATATATAAAATTTCAGGAGTTCTAGTCCTAATCGGATTTCTTGCCGGTGGAATTTGGTATTGGCAATTGCCCAACCGCCACAAAGCCATCGTAAAATCATTTTTGTTTGAAAAAACAGGGATTGTAAACCCAAATTGGAAGGTAGAAAACAAGTTGGAAACCTATAAAATGATTTCGCCCGAGTTTTATATAGATGGCATTTACAAATCGATGGAAGGGCCAAAAGCCTCTAATTATGTACAGCTTTCGCAGGATTCCACGGTGCTATGGCTAACGGGTTTTCAGGTGAAAGCCATCAATAACAAATCCTTACAACCGATTTCGAAGGATTTTATTTGCCATACCAATATCGATTTTAATGATGTGAAATATTACAGTTCGTTTCATTTAGAAAAGAGAATCGGGACTCAATATCCGCGCTTGACTTCGTTGTCTCACGGCATGGAAAACTTTAACTTTCCAAAAGGATACGGTGTTCCGATGAAAGGAAACGAGTTGCTTTATGTGACTACCGAATCGCTAAATCACAATCTGCCTGATGCAAATTTTTGGATCCGTCACGAAGTCGACATCAATTATTCTAAAGAGAAAAACCTAAAACCCTTGATGAGCCGCACAGCTTTTATCATGCTGCCTTATGATAAGTACGATCCTTACAAACAGCCCACAGATCCGGGGACCAATCAGTGTATTCCGGTGGAAACTAAAAACCACAGTTATGATGATGGTAAGGGAAATAAACTCTCAGGACATTGGGTAATTCCTGTTGGCAAAAACACTTATCGAAGCGAGGTAAACAATCAATTGCAGATACAGGACAGTCTGCGTTTGCATGCTGCTGCCATCCATGTGCATCCGTTTGCGACGCAAATTGCATTGTATGACAAGACTGCAAAGAAAGCGGTTTTCACCAGCAAAATTGTCAATCACATTGGAAAAGCCGGATTAACCAGTATTGCCCCATTTTCTTCAGAAGCAGGCATTTGGCTGTACAAAAATCACGATTACGAAATTGTATTGGATGTCAACAATACAACAACCGTTTCCCAAGATATGATGGGAAGCATGTTTTTGTTTTTCTACGATAAAGAGTTGGATGAGTTACTTCAAAAAAACTAAAGTAACTTAGCAATAATCATTTCTTCCGAGATTCCTTCGGCGTCAGCTTTGTAGTTTTTGATGATTCTGTGACGCAAGATTCCAACCGCTACTGCTTTGACATCTTCAATATCCGGAGAAAATTTTCCGTTGAACGCGGCATTGGCTTTGGCGGCTAAAATTAAGTTTTGAGAAGCTCTTGGTCCGGCGCCCCAATCTAAATAATTGTTTACGTATTCAGAAGCTAAAGCACTTTTAGGTCTTGTTTTCCCCACCAAAGTCACAGCATATTCCACCACATTGTCGGCAACCGGAATACGGCGAATCAAATGTTGGAAATCGATAATTTCCTGTGCCTGGAATAATGGATTGATCACCGGTTTAGCATCCGAAGTGGTGCTTTTTACCACTAAAACTTCTTCTGCAAAAGAAGGATAATCTAATTTTATGGCAAACATAAAACGGTCTAATTGCGCTTCCGGCAAAGGATATGTTCCCTCCTGCTCAATTGGGTTTTGTGTTGCTAAAACAAAATAAGGCAAATCTAATTTGTAGTTTTGACCGGCAATGGTCACCGCTCTTTCCTGCATGGCTTCTAATAAAGCGGCTTGAGTTTTTGGCGGTGTTCTGTTAATCTCATCGGCCAAAATGATATTGGCAAAAATAGGGCCTTTGATGAATTTAAACTGACGGCTTTCATCCAAAATTTCACTTCCTAAAATATCCGAAGGCATCAAATCGGGTGTGAACTGAATTCGTTTAAAATCTAATCCTAAAGCTTGTGAAATGGTATTCACCATCAATGTTTTGGCCAAACCAGGCACACCCACTAAAAGCGCGTGTCCTCCAGAAAAGATACTAAGCAAAATTTGGTCAACAACATCGTCCTGACCTACAATAATTTTGGAGATTTCTTTTTTAAGCTCAACTCTTTTTTGAACTAAATTTTGAATGGCAGCAACATCAGACATTATATTTCGGATTTTAGGATTAAGGAATTTGGATTTTAATTCTCTAAACTACTATTGTTTTTTGACCCACTTATTGGTAAAGACACAATCTCTGTATTCACCGTTAATTTTGATATAGGTTTCTCTTATTTTTTCTTCAACCCATTTGTTAATGGCTTTGATTTGTTTTTCTTTCAACGCCAAATCTTTAATCTTAGTATAATCTTTGGCATAATCAGCAACGTGCTCATCAATTCGGTTGGTTACCGTGATAATTTTGTATTTTTTCCCGGCTCTTGGATCGTCATCTAAAATGGGCGAAGTGATAGCTCCATTTTTCAAATTAGACACTTCGCTGTACAAGCTCGGATCCATTTTTGTCAATTCGAAGTGCGTGTCCTGCGTTTTTGGATTGATTAACGTTCCACCATTAGCACGGGTTTCTTTTTCATCCGACATCGTTCGGGCAGCATCAGCAAAAGTAATTTCGCCGTCTTCGATTCGCTTTTTAATCAAGGCTATTTTTTCTTTAGCATCTTTCAAAGCTTGGTCAGAAACTTTAGGCATCATTAAGATATGGCGCAGTTCTACTTCTTGTCCTTTTATCTTTTCCACCATAATGATATGATAGCCGTATTCGGTTTCAAACGGTTCTGAAATTTCGCCTTCGCCTAAACTAAACGCTACGTCTTTAAACTCTTTTACGAATTGGGTTTTTCGATTGATTTTATAAAAACCACCATTGGAAGCAGAACCTCTGTCATCAGAATAAATCACCGCTCTGGTCTTGAAACTGGCGCCGGCTAAGACTTCAGCTTTGATTTCTTTTAGTCGGGTAATGACTCTTTGTTTTTCTTCTTCCGTAATTTTCGGAGCGGCTACGATTTGAGCCACTTCCATTTCGGCACCAAAAACAGGCAAATCATTCTGTGGAATGGCTTTAAAGAAATTACGCGTTTCTTCCGGAGTGATTTCTATGGCATCAACGATTTTCTTTTGCATTTCGGCACCCAACTTATTGGTTTTGATGATGTCAAACAATTCGCTTCTGAATTCATCTTCGCTATTTTTCTTGAAATACTGAACAACTTTCTCCATCGAACCCAATTGTTCTACCATATAGTTCAACTGGTCGTTTAGTTTTTCTTTTACTTCTTCATCTTTGACAATGATACTATCCTGAACCGCTTGGTGGGCGTATAATTTTTCTTTTAACAGCGACTCTAACATTTGACAACGGGTGATATCTTTCACCGAGTTTCCTTGGCTTGACAATTCCAAAAACGACTTATCAATATCCGAATCAAGAACAATATAATCCCCTACTGTTGCTATAACGCCATCTACTTTTTGCTTACGAAGATTGATAGTCTGCGGCTTTGTTTTCACCGTATCTTTAATAATCTCCTGAGCATTGGCAAACCACACAGAACAAAGTGTTGTAATAATTACTGCGGTTAGTTTGCTACTTGTATGTTTCATAATCCTTGTTTTTAATGGCATCATCGATGATTTCTTTTTCAAATTTTTTAATCAATTCTAATTTTCGTTTGTTCAATATCACTTCTTTCAAAGTGGGTTTGATATAGTCAAATGGGGAAATTTGATTTTTATCTATGACGTTAGTCACTTTTATTAAATAGACATCTCCTTTGTCCTGGATTTGTATTTTTTTACCGGCCTGCATCAGCTCGTCCCTATTGTCCGGATTTATAACGGGTAACTTGACATACACTTGGCTCATATCTACCCAAACACTGTCGTTCATGGCAAAACTTTTGAACTGTAACGCGTAGGTATCCCAGAACTTTTTATCTTTTTTATTATAATCAAAGAACTTACTTCTTATGGTTTCAAAACGCGGATTCTCTTTGGCCAGATTGACAAATCGCAATCGTACTAAGGTGCCGTTGGTTTTAAAATTTTCTTTGTTTTCGTTATAATACTTTTTTAATTCTTCTTGGCCTACGATAGTATCTACCGTGTTTTTTACGACTTCGTCTATGTAAGCCTTGGTATATAAATCAATCTTATACTGCCTGATTAAAGCATTGAATTCTTTCTTTTTGTTTTCACTGAGATTTCGCTCAGCGGCATCGATTAACAATTTTTGACTGGCCCATCGGTCTATAAAATCCCTTACCAGCAATATACTGTCTTCTTTGGAAGTTCCTGCAGGAACAAGCGTGGCGATGTCACTTTTATAGAGGTAATTTTTTCCTACTCTGGCAATTGATTCAGGCTTTTGTTCCGGTTTGAAATAGTTACAGGAACAGGCCATCAACAACAATAAGAAAAAACTATTTCTAATCATCTTAAGGATTCAGCTGTTTTTTAACTCGGTCAAAAACGTCTTTGTTTATTTTCACCGTAAACTCTTGTTTCAAATCATCAACCCATCGTTGTTCTAAATATTGCTGGTAATCATTGACTACTTTGCCTTTGCATTCTTCCAATGTTTTCACTTCTTCTGGCAATACTTTATCCACTTTGGTTACAAAATAATATTCCCCTTCTTTGAAGATATCCGAAATGCCCACTTCGTATTTAATTCCTTTTGGCAAAGCATCGCTTCCTTCTTCAAAAACGCCACTGTTTGTCATGACATTCACAACATTGTTTACGTTAAGTTTGTCTTTGATGGCTTGTGGTTCTGCTTTTTTCTTCAACATCGCCAAAGCACTTTTAATCACATCCATTTTGGTCGAAGATATTATGGTAGCGGTAACTCTTTTTTTCCACATGTGCTCCATTTTGTGGTCATTGTAGAATTTTTGTAAGCCAATAGTATCCGTTTTAGATCGATCCCAAATCTCTTTTTCCATCAAATCAAAAAGCAATAATCCGTCACGATATTCCTCCATCACGTTGGCAAATTCCGGGAATTCATTTTCTAAATTATCGTCATAATAATTGGTCAATTGTTCGTCTAAAAACTTATCGTATAAGGCATCTGTCAATTTTGACAACGGCTTAACGGCTAATCCAGATTTCTGTTGTTTGTCTACGAAATCCAAAAAGGCTTTCCCATCAATTTTCTTGTCATTGATAGTTAATAATGGAGCCGTGTAATCTTTGGCATTAGCCGGAAGAGTCCATTTGCTATCATAGAAATCGTTAGTTACCAATTTTGAAAGTATCGCAAACTGTTTGGCATCTTTTTTATAAGCATATTTCTTTCTCAGTTTTTCATTAAGCGATGCGGTGATTTTTTTCGATCGGTCGTCTTTTCCGATTTTAGTCTCTAACTCATTTTTCATTTCGTCCAAAGTTTTCAACGGGCTCTTCTCTATCAACTTGACAATGTGCCAACCAAATTGGGTTTGAAATGGTTTTGAGATTTCGTTTGGTGCGCTCAATGAAAAAGCTACATTTTCAAATTCTTCAGAGCTCAATTGACCCGAAGCAAATTTATTCAACACACCCCCTTTTGAGGAAGATGATTTGTCTTCCGAAAATTGCTTGGCTAAATCTTCGAATTTTTCACCTTGCTGAATTTTTTTGTAGATATCGTTAATCGTATTTTTAGCCTTATCCTGATCGGCATCTTCCGGTTTTGGATTTAAAATCATGATATGAGCTACGGTCACTTCCCCACGATTAGGTCTGATGTCATCTACTTTTATAATGTGGTAACCAAAACGGGTTCTGATAATTTTAGAAACTTTTCCTTTAGGCGTATTATAAGCGGCGCTTTCAAAAGGATAAACCATTCTGAACGCCGTGAAATATCCTAAATCTCCTTTATTTTCTTTAGCAGATGGGTCCTCCGAATATTGAGCGGCTAAAGCTCCAAAATCTTCTCCAGCCAAAGCTTTTTTACTAATATCTTCAATTTTTTTGTAGGCTTTTAATGTGTCAGCCGGCAAAGCATTTTCATCAACTAAAATTAAAATGTGTGATGCTTTGATTTCTTTTTGAAGGCGGTTGTATCCTTCTTCTATAAGCGCTTGCGTGATTTTGGTATCGTTAAAATAGTTTTTGGCCAATTGAGTTCGATAGGATTTCAACTCATTTTGATAAGGCAGATTATTTTGCAATCCTAATTTGTAGGCTTTATTGACTTTTAATTTGTAACCTACAAAAAGCTCTAAATATTGTGTCAAATCTTTTTGTGATTCGTCTTTTACTAAATCCAGATTCTTTTTATAAACTCTGGCAAATTCATCCGTGTAATAAGGTTTCTCATTGATGGTAAACAAAACTTCTTTAGAACTTTTTTGCGCAATACTTGCAAGGGATACTAAAAAGAACAATCCGAAAAAAAACTGCTTTAAACTCATGCTTTTATAATTTCTGATAAAAAAATTTACACTTAAATTTTATGTTGGACAACACCCTAAAATGCCTTTAGTTTATTAGCCTAACAATCAACAAAAGTAACAATTCAAACACATTATACAAGCATCGTGCTTAGTATTAACAAAAATTTATTAACACAAACTCAAATAGGAATAACCACAAAAAAAATAGAGCTGCATTTCATACCTAAATAATGGGTAAATAATAGTATTTTTGCAAACTATTTATTGAAAATCATGAGTTTTTTAAAAGAAATACAACGTCGCAGAACCTTTGGAATTATATCGCATCCCGATGCCGGAAAAACAACTTTAACTGAAAAACTGTTACTTTTTGGAGGGGCTATTCAGGAGGCGGGAGCTGTTAAAAACAATAAAATCAAAAAAGGCGCCACATCCGATTTTATGGAAATCGAACGTCAAAGAGGGATCTCTGTGGCGACATCGGTATTGGCTTTTAATTATAAAAATAAAAAAATCAACATTCTGGATACACCAGGACACAAGGATTTTGCCGAAGACACTTTTAGAACCTTAACGGCTGTTGACAGTGTTATTGTGGTAATTGACGTGGCGAAAGGAGTTGAGGAGCAAACCGAGAAATTGGTGGAAGTTTGTAGAATGCGAAACATTCCGATGATTGTTTTCATCAATAAACTGGATCGTGAAGGAAAAGATGCCTTCGATTTGATGGATGAAGTGGAGCAAAAATTAGGATTGAGCGTTACGCCCTTGAGTTTTCCTATTGGAATGGGGTATGACTTTCAGGGAATTTATAATATTTGGGAACAAAACATCAATCTTTTTAGTGGTGACAGCCGTAAAAATATTGAAGACACTATAGCTTTTTCGGACATTGACAGCCCTGAATTAGAAAAGATAATTGGGGAAAAACCAGCTGTGAAACTTAGAGAAGAACTGGAATTAATTAATGAAGTTTATCCGAAATTTGACAGAGAACAATACTTAAACGGCCATTTACAGCCGGTATTTTTTGGTTCAGCATTAAATAATTTTGGTGTCAGAGAGTTGTTGGATTGCTTTATCGAAATTGCTCCAGCGCCAAGACCGAAAGAATCGGAAACCCGTTTAGTAAAACCCGAAGAGGAAAAAATGAGTGGTTTTGTTTTTAAAATACATGCCAACATGGATCCAAAGCACCGAGACCGATTAGCGTTTGTAAAAATTGTTTCCGGTACTTTTGAAAGAAATAAACCCTACACTCATGTTCGATTGAACAAAAATTTAAAATTTTCCAGTCCGAATGCTTTTTTTGCCGAGAAAAAGGAAATCGTTGACATTTCTTATCCAGGCGACATTGTAGGGCTACACGATACCGGAAATTTCAAAATTGGAGATACTCTGACCGAAGGAGAAGTAATGAGCTTCAAAGGAATTCCGAGTTTCTCTCCGGAACATTTCAGGTATATCAACAATGCCGATCCGTTAAAAGCAAAACAATTAGACAAAGGTGTCGACCAATTGATGGATGAAGGAGTTGCCCAGTTGTTCACATTAGAAATGAATAACAGAAAAGTAATTGGAACAGTTGGAGCATTGCAGTATGAAGTAATTCAATATCGTTTAGAACATGAATACGGAGCTAAATGCAGCTATGAAAATTTTCCAGTTCATAAAGCTTGCTGGGTAAAACCTAATGACCCTAAGAGTGAAGAGTTCAGAGAATTTAAAAGAATAAAGCAAAAATTCTTAGCGCATGACAAGTACGGACAACTTGTTTTCTTAGCTGACTCTGAATTTACCATTCAAATGACACAAAGCAAATTCCCAAATGTCAAATTATACTTTACTTCTGAATTTGATTAATTAACCCTAAAAAATCTAGGTAAATTTTTTAAGTTAAAAAATGATTAGTATCTTCGTAACCAGATTATAATAGTTTCTATGAAAAACACATTAAAATTTTATTTATTAGCATTCTTCCTTATTTCTGATGTAATGACTTATGCGCAGGGAGACACTGGTGATGGTGGCCTAGAAGGAAATGACCCTCCACCGGCTCCTATAAATAGCAAACTAATTATATTGCTGTTTTTAGGATTGGTTTTAGCTTTCAAGACTTTAAAGCAAAGAAATAAAAAAATAATATAATTAAAACGCTCCTCAACCGGAGCGTTTTTTTTGTTTTAGTAACAACTTTTCTATATGATTATCTTTTTAAAGTGAATAGACTAGTATAGAATCTTCATATCGATAAAAGTAAACTATATACAAAATAAAAAAGCCTCTTCATTTCTGAAGAGGCTTTTAGTTTAATATCAATTATACGATTATCGTTTAATCACTCTAAGTGTTTTAACTTCACTTCCCTGTGTTACAATTACATTGTAAACTCCAGAT
>Ga0208270_100130_pt1 | contig 43262 bp, 44 predicted proteins | sample LakWasM109_LOW13_2_FD_183925 | JGI IMG/M metagenome (GOLD analysis project Ga0208270, IMG submission 183925) | Freshwater sediment methanotrophic microbial communities from Lake Washington under simulated oxygen tension - Sediment Metagenome... | ecosystem: Environmental > Aquatic > Freshwater >...
GGTGGCTGACGGACCATCCAGAAAAGACTGGAGAGGTGGCCGTGCTGCCAGCGTAAACATTATTCCATCTTCTACAGGTGCTGCCAAAGCGGTTGGAAAAGTAATTCCGGCCTTGAACGGAAAATTAACCGGGATGTCTTTCCGTGTTCCTACGGTTGACGTATCTGTGGTAGATTTAACGGTGAAAGTGGCCAAAGAAACTTCGTATGAAGAAATCATGGCGGTTTTGAAAAAAGCCTCTGAAAACGAATTGAAAGGAATTTTAGGATATACAGAAGATGACGTGGTTTCTCAGGATTTCGTTTCTGACTCTAGAACCTCAATCATTGACGCTAAAGCGGGAATTGGTTTGAATTCTACTTTCTTCAAATTGGTTTCCTGGTATGATAATGAGTATGGCTATTCCAGCAAATTAATTGATTTATCGGTTCACATCGCCGGCTTATAATATTTTCATAAAGTCCCGTTGCACTAGCTGTGACGGGATTTTTATTTTTAACCACCCGAGGCATTTGATAGTAAGAAAATTAATAATCGGAGCGCAGCGGAATAAAACAAACTAAACCAAATGAAACTATTAGTTGATAGTGGATCTACCAAAGCCGATTGGATTGCCATTGATGACAACGGAAAAGTGCTTTTCACCACGCAATCTTTGGGCTTAAATCCTGAAGTATTAGACAAAGAAGCCATTGTTGCCCGCCTTGATGACAAGTTCGATATTGAACACAACAAAGACAAAGCGTCCCATCTTTTCTTTTACGGCGCCGGTTGCGGAACCGACAGAATGAAAGATTTTTTGACCAGTGTTTTTCAGGATTATTTCAAGAATGCAGTTGTTTCGGTTCACGAAGATACCTATGCGGCGGTGTATGCCACGACTCCCAAAGATGAAGAAGCTATCGTTTGCATATTGGGAACAGGTTCAAACTGCAGTTATTTTGACGGCAAAGTGTTGCACCAAAAAGTACAATCCTTAGGCTATATCGCTATGGATGATGGTTCCGGAAACCGTTTCGGACGTCATTTGCTGCGCGGGTATTACTTCAACAAAATGCCTAAAGAATTAGCTGCAGAGTTTGAGGAAGAATACAATTTAGATGCCGATTATATTAAAGCCAATTTGTATAAAGAAGCCAATCCGAATGCGTATCTAGCCACTTTTGCTAAATTCATCATTAAGCACAAAGAAGATCCTTTTTGTAAAAAAATCATCCGCAAAGAGTTGAAGGATTTTACCAAAAACTACATCATGCAGTTTGACAATTGCACCACGGTTCCGGTACATTTTGTGGGTTCTATTGCATTTTATCTGAAAGACGAATTGGAACAGATTTTAAACAAATACGATATCAAAATAGGGAACGTGCTCCGCAGACCTATTGACGGGTTAATTGCTTACCACGTTTTAAATAAATAGACAAATCAACCACACATTAGTGTGGTTTTTTTATTTTTACCCAAAATATACTTTATGGAAATCGCCATTATTGCTCACGACGGGAAGAAAGCTGACATGGTTCAGTTTATCAATAAAAACAAACACATTTTAGCCAAAGAAAATATCAAACTGATTGCTACCGGAACCACAGGAGGCAAGGTGGAAGCAGTAGGCATTAAAGTCAAAAAAATGCTCTCGGGGCCTTTAGGCGGTGATGCTCAAATTGCAGCTCGCGTAGCCGAAGGCAAAACCAAAATGGTGCTTTTCTTCAAAGATCCCAACTCCAGCCATCCGCATGAACCCGACATCAATATGCTTATTCGGATTTGTGATGTGCACAATGTGCCTTTGGCTACTAATGAAGCCACTGCCCAGTTGTTGCTATTAGGACTGGATGAAATTAAATAACGAATTTATCTAAATTAAAAAGCGGTTTGATTAAACCGCTTTTTTGTTTGTTGTACTCTCAGTTGCCTTTGTGCTTTCCCCGGTGTTTTCCTTTGTGCTTTGCTTTTTTTTCTTTCCATTCTTCATGGGCTTCTGCTTTGTTGTCTTCTGCTCTTGCTTTTCCGTGAGCCGATCTTTCCCGGCCTCTTTCAGAAGCATTATTATCCTTATCGTTTTTAACCACTTCTGCTTTGGGTTTGACTACTTCAACTTCCGCTTTGGGCTTTACAATTTCCACTTTGGGTTTGGTTATTTCCACTTTAGGTTGCGGAATGGATACGGTACCCACTTTTACAGAGGGTTGTTGGACTTCAATGGTACTTTTAACTTGTGCCTGCATAGCCATCGAAAAGACGAAGGCCACAACTACTAAGCTTTTGTTCTTCATAAATTATGTTTTAAGTTTCACGTTACTAACAGAAAATTTCAGTTAGCTTCTTTACACAAATTTATTTGGATACGGGCTGTTGGGTTGTAGAATTGTTGTTGTTTCGGTATAGAATATTTTCTACACTATCGGAGTTCCGGGAATAATGATTACTCTGTTAGGATTAATGATTCAGTGTCGTCACTTCGAGTGTTTTGAGCAAAGCTCAAAATGTATCGAGAAGCCCAAGCCTTGCAATTGCTACAAACGGCTGTTAGCAGCAGTACTTATAGCTTACCTTTTGTTTTTATCTATAAATTCTAAAGCAAAACTTTTGATTTCGTCAATATCATCATTAATTAATTTCTCACAAAGCAAAAGCAGTCCTTTCGTATCATCATTATCCATGTAAAATCCATATAATGCGTCAAATGCTCTTTGTCTATTGTATGAATCTTTGTTATGTGCTAAGATCTCTTCTAATCTATCCATTATCGTTCTCTGAACTCCTGCGTCCTTAATTTTGATTTCACATGATATATCGCACCCAAAACCAATCATGCCGTCATCTGAATTCAGTAGAATCAAAATGTCATTAGGATTTCTGCCATCTCTAAATTCATCATAAAGATTATTTAAAAGCGTACCATCGTCGTTAATTTTTATAATGTCTAATAATTCGGTTATAATCATTTTGCAAAAATTAATTCAAATATTCTTATTGGGAAAGTATTGTTGCTAACTCACCATCTAAACAGTAAAGCAGCGTTTCGTTATTTCAAATATAAACAATTACAACCTATTTTCTCACATTTATTCCATTCCGCTGTATCTACGAGGCTTTCCGCCACCTTCTTGCCCCTTTCCGCCACCTTATTACTCCTTTCCGCCGGCGGAAGACACCAAGAAGATGGCGGAAGACACCAAGAAGATGACGGAACACACTAAGAAGGTGGCGGAACGCATTAAGAAGGTGGCGGAACGCATTAAGAAGGTGGCGGAACACACTAAGAAGGTCGCGGAAGACATCAAGAAGGCAGCGGAACGCACTAAGAAGGTGGCGGAAGACATCAAGAAGGTGGCGGAAGACATCAAGAAGGTGGCGGAAGACATTAAGAATGTGGCGGAAGACACTAAGAAGGTGGCGGAACACCATAAAAAAAATCCCTAACGGATGTAACCAGTAGGGACTTGCTATTTTACAGCCGATTTGTTGCTGTCTATTGCACGGCTATCATCGAAATCTCGACGTTTACGCCTTTGGGCAAACCGGCTACTTGCACCGTTTCGCGGGCGGGAGCTGTTTTTTCGTCAAAGTAACTGCCATAAACGGTATTGATTCGGGCAAAGTCGCCCATGTTCATGATAAAAATGGTGGTTTTCACTACGTTGTCAAAAGTCATGCCTGCAGCCTGTAAAACGGCTTTCATGTTTTCCATCACTTGTTTAGTTTCGGTTTCAATATCGTTTAAAACCAATTCCATAGTGGCCGGGTTCAAAGCAATTTGCCCGGAGGTATAAAGGGTGTTTCCCACTAAAACCGCCTGGTTATAAGGGCCAATCGGTGCCGGAGCTTTATCGGTAAAGATTATTTTTTTCATAAGGTTCTATTTAAAACTATCGTAAGGTTCTGTCGGCCTGGTTTCGTTTATCCCATTTGATATCGCTCAACACACCCGATTTGATTCCGATAAAGAAACTCCAATACGGATTGTCGCCAAAAGGAACCCAACTAAAACTCATGCGCCAGCTCTCTAAGTCGCGTTCAAAGCGGAGTTGCGTAAAGGTAACCCCATTCTGAACCATGTCATAACCGGTAGAGACACCCACTTTCCATCGGGGCGTTAAGTCGGTATTGAGCGAAACCATCAGCGAGTTGCCGGTGATTTTCTTTTCCCGATTAATGTCGGAGTAGGTCAACGAATACGCCAGATTCACATCAAAGGGGAGTTTGTATTTAAAGAAATCGGTTATGCCGCTTTTATCTTCTTTATCATCGTCTTTAAACTGGCTCTGTCGGCTGTCATTTAAATCGGCATTGGTACCAAATAAATCGTCTTCACGACCTCCGTTTCTTTTGCTTTGGGTGTTTACTTTTTCTTTGTCATCGCCCGATTTACTGGCAAAGGCATAGTTCAGCGTCATATTGGCACTGGTCATACGGAACAGACTTCCGCCATTGTCAATATTCCAGGTATCTATTCTTTTTCCGGCGCTATTGATGGCGTAAGGATCGAGGGTTGCCGCAAAATTGATGTTCATTTTTTGGTTCAAAATCTGTGTTCCACCACTAACACGCATAGGAGACCAACGTAGGGAATCGGCCGTAATATCGTAGCTGGTAGAGAAGTTCAGGTTGTTTAGCAACATGACTTTCTTAGGCTCCGTTTTGGTCGAATCCTTATCGGTTACTTTGGCCTCGAAGGTATTGCTCAAACTGAATCCCACATTGTTAGACATGTTTTTGCCCGGTGCACCAAAGATACCGCCGTCAAATCGGGTGTATTCTTTTAGCATGGTGCCGCTTCCGTCAGAATCATAAGTATCATAATACTGCGAAAAGCTAGGGGTATAACTATAGGAAATATTAGGGCGCATCACATGGCGGATGGCTTGAATTTTTTTGTTTTCACCAAAATTAAACGTTCCGTAAACCGTGGTTCCCAAACCGGCCGTGAACGAATAGGTCCTGAAGGCATCAAAGCCGTTCACCTCTACATCTACTACTTTGTTTTGGGCGGCATCATATTGTTTTTTGATGGTTTTCATATACCATACTTCATTATAATTGATGGCAGTGGTAGCACTGAAGTATTTGAAAACCTTGAAATTGGTACTCAACGGAATGCTATGCTGGAAACCAGCTTTGGCATCGCGAAACATTTGTGGCTTGAAGAAATCGGCATCGGTAGTTTTAATGCGGTTTTCGCCTTTAAGGTTGTATTGCAGGTTGATGTTTTTCAGGATTCCTTTTTTCACACCGTCTTTGGGAGCAAAAGGATACATACGGTCCACGCTCACTTGCAGGGAGGGCAGCGTCATGTTGATTTCCCCGGTATTGGTATTTTGCGAATGGGTTGCCGATAACGACATATTCACTTGCGGAACAGAATTAAAGGTTTTGGAATACGATATAGACGAACTCAACGAATTATTCAATCGGGCACCCACATTGGATTGATTGATAGAAGTGGCATAGTATTTAGTACTTCCAAGATTCACCGAAGCCGAGAAACGGGAATTCGGATTTGATTTTCCGTCTTTGGTATGCGTCCACTGAATGTTGTAAATATTGCTTCGGAGATAGTCAGGATAGCCTCTTTCGCTGGTAATCAGGTTTTCAAATCGGATGTTGACATTCCCCAAAAACTTATAGCGCTTGGCATACGACGATTCAAAGCGCATGGCATAACTTCCGTTGGTATAGTAATCGCCCAAAACGGCCAAATCATAATTATCGCTCAAGGCAAAATAATAACCCCCATTCTGCAACGAAAAACCTCGGGTATTACTGTCGTTATAACTCGGAATAATCAGTCCGGAACGACTCTTCTCGGTCATCGGAAAAAAGGCAAACGGCAAGGCTAAAGGCGTTGGTACATCGGCTATGACCATATTGGTAAACCCAACGACTACCTTTTTGCCGGGCACCAGTTTTACGCGGCTGGCCTGGAAATAATATTCGGGATTGTCAATGTCTTTGGCGGTGGTGAATCGGGCTTTTTTCAGAAAGTAAACCGAGTCGTTTTCTTTTTTGGAAATTTCGGCTTTCACATTCATTTCCCCTTGCTTGGTTCTAGAGTTCCACACCAACGCTTTCTTGGTCTTGTAATTAAAGCGAATCGAATCAGGTTCTACCACCTGACTGCCTTGCTTAAAAGAGGGCGATTGGGTATAAGCTCCCGTAGAATCTTTGATTCTTCCGGCATACACTTCATTTTTTTGGTAATCAAAAATAATAATCCCCGATTTCAGTTCGATGTCCTGATAGTATAATTCGGCTTTGTCGTATAAGGTAACCAGCTTTTTCTTCTGGTCGATCTTGGCGTATTTTTCGGCTTTGTATTTTACCTTACCGTCGAGTAGGGGTTTCTTCTTTTTGGTGCTGTCAATTTTGATAGTATCGAGCTCTTTTACAGCCACTTCTTTCTCTGTTTTTTTTGTATCTGTTTGATTTTTAGCAGGGAAAGGTTTTTTTTCTTTGGGCAAGTCTTGTGAATATGTTTTTACGGTTCCTAATGTTAGGAAAATTGTTAAAAAAACGATATTAATTAAGTTTCTTTGCAAAGGTTTAATACTATTTTTGTAGAAATATGGCTTGGTTTTTGACGTGGCAAACTTAAACAATATTTTCGGTCAAAAATAACGAAATATTAGTTTTATGCCCGCCGGGTTTTAATTAAAATTAACTTTTACATTCTTATGAATTACAATAGATACCACAATGTTTTCTGTATAGTAGCGCTATTTTTAGTGTCGAATGCTATTTTCAGTCAGGCAAAATTTAAAGTTGCGCTCGATGCCGGCCATGGCGATCACGATTTTGGTGCCGTATATCACGGACACATTGAAAAAAATATTGCCTTAGCTGTTGTTTTGAAAGTGGGAAAGCTTTTGGAAAAAAACCCTAATATTAATGTGATTTACACCCGAAAAACAGATCAGTTTATTGATTTGATTGAGCGTGCTAACATTGCCAACAGAGCTGATGCCGATATTTTTGTTTCGATTCACTGTAATGCCAATCCGAACAATGCCGCTGATGGTTGTGAAACGTATGTAATGGGTATGTCGAAAAACGCTTCCAATTTAGAGGCTGCGAAACGAGAAAACTCGGTGGTGACATTAGAGAAAGATTACAAGCAAAAATACGAAGGATTTGATCCAAAATCGCCGGAGTCTTATGCCGGAATGATTATGGCTCAGGAATTATACCTTGACCAAAGCATTGCCTTAGCCGGAAAAGTTCAAAATCATTTTATTGATGATTTGGGCAAAAAGAGTAGAGGAGTGAAACAAGCACCTTATATGGTGTTGCACAAAGCGTATATGCCAAGGGTTTTGATAGAAATGGGTTTCATTTCCAATCAAGTGGAAGGGGCGAAATTAGATTCAGAAGACGGTCAGAATGAAATTGCCCAAGCGATAGCCGATGCGATTGTGAGTTATAAAAAAGAATATTTTGGTACCGGAGCCGGCGATGAGATGGAAAAGCCATCCAAAAAAATGGAGCAGGATGAAAGCACCAAACCTATTGATACGCCTTCAACCCCAAAAGTAACGAACAAAGTTCCGGAAGTTAAAAAACCGGAAATCAAAAAACCGGGGCCTAAAGAAGAAATCAAAACAGAAGTAGCAACTACCACTGCCGCCAGTTTCAAAGTACAGCTTTCGGCCAGTGGCAAAAAATTGGAATTGGTTCCGAGTAATTTCAAAGGATTAAGCAATATATCCATTGCTTCGGAAGGCAGTTTGTACAAATACATGTATGGCGACACTTCCAATTATGAAGAAGCAAAGCGATTATTGGCAGAGGCCAAGGCTAAAGGATATGCGCAGGCCTTTTTAATTGCCTTCAAAAACGGCAAAAAAGTTTCCGTTCAGGAAGCATTAAAACAATAATAACAAGGAGTTATAGGATTTTATTTTAACTTTGCCAAAAAAACGATTTACCATTGAAAATCACTAGAGAAATTAAGACAGCGATACTGGTTATTGCTTCGATATTATTATTTATTTGGGGTTACAGCTTTTTAAAAGGACGCGATTTGCTGTCCAATTATAAAACGTTCTATGTAGAATATGATAATGTAGAAGGCTTGGTGAATTCGGCACCGGTAACCATCAACGGGCTTACCGTTGGGAAGGTTAGTAAAATTAGTTTCCTGGATACTTCGGGAAAAATACAAGTAGAACTGCAAATCAAATCGGATTTTCCCTTTTCAAAATCAAGCGTCGCTTCGATATACGAACCGGGACTTATAGGCGGGAAGCAAATCATGATTATGCCGAATTTCGAAGACAAATCTGTGGCCGAATCCGGAACGGTCTTGAAAGGTAATGTTAAACCCGGATTGACTTCTTTAGTGGCGGAACGATTAACTCCTTTACAGGAAAAGGTGGAAAAAATGGTAGTTTCGGCTGATGCCTTACTCAAAAATGTCAACTCTGTTTTGGATGCCAAAACCAAAGAACATTTAAAAAGTAGCATTACCAATTTAGATTCGACTTTAGCCGAATTCAAAGTAGCTTCTCATAATGTAAACGAAATGTTGGCCGAAAACAAAGGGAAAATCAATAACACGATGACCAACTTTGACAAAGCTTCGGGCAATTTTGCTAAAATATCCGATTCAATTGCTAAAATAAACATTGGAGCTACCGTTAAAAAACTGGAAAAAACATTAGCCAGTGTCGACAAAATCATGGCCGATGTACAAGCAGGAAAAGGAACTCTGGGCAAACTAGCCAAAGACGATGCACTGTATACCAATTTTACCAAAACCTCAAAAGAGTTGGAATTGCTATTGCAGGATTTGCGTTTGAATCCAACCCGTTATGTGAATGTGTCTCTCTTCGGAAAGAAAAACAAACCGTATAAAGCACCCGTAAACGATACTATTAAAAAGTAAACTTTTAGCCATGATGTATATCGACAACATACTATTTGCTATCCTTCTTGTTGCGGGAATTGGTTTTTTTGCCAAAAATGTAAAAAAGCTGTCGCGCAATATCAAATTGGGACACGACGTTAATCGTTCTGACAACCCATCGGCGCGATGGAAAAATATGGCGATGATTGCTTTGGGTCAATCCAAAATGGTAAAGCGCCCGGTGGCCGGATTTTTGCACATCATCGTGTACGCCGGTTTTATCATAATAAATCTTGAAGTTTTAGAAATCATCATTGATGGACTTTTCGGAACGCACAGAATCTTTTCTTTTTTAGGCGGATTTTACAGTTTCCTAATTGGCTCGTTCGAAGTATTAGCGCTGCTTGTTTTGGTAGCGGTTATCGTATTTTGGATTCGACGAAATGTTATCCGTTTAAAACGATTTGCCAGTTCAGATTTAAAAGGAGCACCAAAGAAAGATGCCGATACGATTTTGTATTTCGAAATGGTGTTGATGACGTTATTCTTAGTGATGAATGCTACCGATTTGCATTTTCAAATGATGAATTCCGGAAATGTGATTTCGCAATACATCACGCCACTGTTTACTTCTTTTGATATTACAACTGTTGAAATCATTGAAAGAACCGCGTGGTGGTTCCATATCATCGGAATTTTAACGTTCTTAAACTATCTGTATTATTCTAAACATTTGCATATTCTTTTGGCTTTCCCCAATACGTATTTCGCCGATTTGAATGCCAAAGGGAAATTCGACAATTTAGAAAGTGTAACCAAAGAAGTTAAGCTAATGATGGATCCCAATGTCGATCCGTTTGCAGCACCGCCGGCTGATGCTGATGCCCCTCCGGCAAAGTTTGGTGCCAGCGATGTGCAGGACTTGAATTGGGTGCAATTATTGAACGCTTACACTTGTACTGAATGTGGTCGTTGTACGTCATCCTGCCCGGCGAATCAAACCGGAAAGAAATTATCCCCGCGTAAAATCATGATGGACACGCGTGATCGAATGGAAGAAGTGGGACGAAATATAGATGCCAACAAAGGTGTTTTTGTACCGGATAATAAATCGCTGTTGAATGATTATATCACGGCAGAAGAGCTTTGGGCTTGTACGTCTTGCAACGCTTGCGTGGAAGAGTGTCCGGTAAATATCAGTCCGTTATCTATCATCATGGATATGAGAAGGTATTTAGTAATGGAACAAAGTGCGGCGCCACAGTCATTGAACGCAATGATGACCAATATTGAAAACAATGGAGCGCCTTGGCAATACAACCAACAAGACCGACTAAACTGGAAAAACGAAAATTAATATAAAACAGATGAATTCTCATAATTGTGAGGCTTGAGGATTTGTCGAATGAATTGGATAAACTATAAAAAGTAAAAAAATGAAAGCGGAAGACATTGAAAAAAAACTGCAAAGCATCACGCAAAACGGACAACATTTAAGTCCGATTTTACCGGAAGGAGTAAAGAATTACCTAATCGATATTGACGGAACGGTTTGTGACGATATCCCAAACGAAGAACCGGAAAGAATGCTAACCGCTGAAGTTTATCCGGATGCGTTGGTAACATTGAACAAATGGTATGATGAAGGGCATATTATATTTTTCTTCACCTCCAGAACAGAAGCACACCGAGAATATACCGAAATTTGGCTGAAAAAACACGGTTTCAAATACCACGGAATCCTATTCGGAAAACCACGTGGCGGAAACTACCACTGGATTGACAATCACTTGGTGAAAGCTACCCGTTACAGAGGAAAGTTCACCGATTTAGTAGAAAAAGAAGTAACCATTCAGGTATTCGACGACGAACACCACGAGTAAAAATCGATTATTGGATGTTTCGATTATTAGATTAAAATTAAATCTAAATAGTCCAAAAATCTAACAATCTAAAAATATAAACAGAATGTCAGAAGTATTAAATGTGCCGACCATGGCAGAAATGATGGCTCAAGGCAAGCAACCCGAAGTATTGTTTTGGGTGGGCTGTGCCGGCAGTTTTGATGACAGAGCAAAAAAAATCACCAAAGCGTTTGTGCGTATTTTAAATCGTGCCAATGTGGAGTTTGCCGTATTGGGAACAGAAGAAAGCTGTACGGGAGATCCCGCCAAACGTGCCGGAAATGAGTTTTTGTTCCAAATGCAGGCCATGATGAACATAGAGGTTTTGAATGCTTATGAAGCTAAAAAAATCGTAACGGCTTGTCCTCATTGTTTTAATACTCTGAAAAACGAATATCCCGAATTAGGCGGAACCTACGAAGTAGTACATCATACGGAATTTCTAAAATCACTTTTAGATGCTGGACGATTAACCATTGAAGGTGGGCAATTCAAAGGAAAAAGAATCACGTTTCACGACCCTTGTTATTTAGGTCGTGCCAACAATGTCTATGAAGCACCAAGGGATTTGATTCAAAAACTGGATGCTGAACTAGTCGAAATGAAACGTTCCCGAGCTAACGGTTTATGCTGTGGTGCCGGAGGCGCGCAAATGTTTAAAGAACCGGAACCGGGCAACAAAGACATCAACGTAGAAAGAACCGAAGATGCTTTGGCCACCCAACCCGAAATCATTGCAGCCGGTTGTCCGTTTTGCAATACCATGATGACCGACGGCGTAAAAGCCAAAGAACAAGAAGCCAATGTCAAAGTAATGGACATAGCCGAATTAATAGCTAATGCACAGGATTTATAATTGTAAATCTTAATTCCCAATACCTAAATCTTATACCAAATGTACGTTCCTTTTGAAAATTTACCCGAAGATTCCAAAATTTGGATTTACCAATCCAATCGCAAATTTTCAGATGAGGAGATGGCTGAAATCGAGAATGAGTTAAAGACATTCTTAGATAACTGGTCAGCACACGGCACCGGATTAGAAGCTTCTTATCTGCTGAAATACAGTCGTTTTATTATTCTCGCCGTCAATCAGGAAGTGCAACAGGCAACGGGTTGTTCTATCGATTCTTCGGTAGCTTTTATTCAAAGTTTGGAACAAAAATACCAAGTTGATTTGCTGGATAAAATGAACGTGACGTTCAAAAACGGGGAACACATTGCCCATAAATCATTGATTGATTTCAAGCGAATGGCCAAAGAGAAAGCGGTTACGGCTAATACCATTGTCTTCAATAATTTGGTTAATACCATCGAAGAATTCAACGAAAACTGGGAAGTTCCCGCGGGAGAAAGCTGGCATAGTCGATTCTTTTAATCCACAGTTCATGAAAAGTTTGTTATTCAGAATAGGACTATTCACGGCATTGTTATTTTTGGTTACGAATTGTTCGTCCACCAAGAATAAGAGTACCGCTATAGTTTTGCCCAAAGCTGAAATAGCAGCAGATGAAGAAATCTACATTCCTCACATCAAATCCGACCGGAAAAACTTTTTTCCCGAAACCGATGCCGAAACCCATTGGGTAGACAGCATTTACAACCAAATGACTTTTGATGAAAAAGTAGGCCAATTGTTCATGGTGGCCGCTTATTCCAATAAAGATACCATTCACACCAATGCGGTTGAAAAACTGGTTCGCGTTTACAAAATAGGCGGCTTAATTTTCTTTCAGGGTGGCCCGATGCGTCAGGCTCGTTTGACCAATTTGTACCAATCGAAAGCCAAAGTGCCTTTGTTTATTGGTATTGATGCCGAATGGGGTCTGAGCATGCGTTTAGATTCTACTTTCCGTTATCCTTTCAATATGACATTGGGCGCTATCAAAGATTTGAAATTGATAGAAAAGGTTGGGGTCAGTTTGGCGAAAGAAAGCAAACGAATGGGAGTGCAATTCAATTTTGCGCCTGTTTTAGATATCAATACCAATCCGAAAAACCCCATTATTGGTTACCGTTCTTTTGGCGAAAATAAAGTCAATGTAACTGAACACGCCATTGCGCTAATGAAAGGAACGCAAAGCCAGGGCATTTTTGCCACCGGAAAACATTTCCCCGGACATGGTGACACTTCTGCAGATTCGCACAGCACTTTGCCTTTGGTCACGGCTTCGTTAGATCATATTGAGAAAGTAGAGTTGTATCCTTATAAACGCATGTTTGATGAAGGTTTGGTTTCTGTAATGGTAGCGCATTTGAATGTGCCGAGTTTGGAGCCAAGAGAAGGCTATCCGACTTCCATTTCGCATCATGTGGTAACTGATTTGCTTAAAAACGAATTGGGTTTTGACGGTTTGATTTTTACTGATGCCCTGAATATGAAAGGCGCCAGCAATTTCAAAAAGCCCGGCGATATTGATTTAGAAGCCTTTTTGGCTGGAAATGATATTTTGCTTTTTGCCGAAAATGTCCCGTTAGCCGCCGAAAAAATCTGTATTGCTTATCAGGACAGTTTGATTTCGGACGCCAGATTAGCGGAGTCAGTGAAGAAGATTTTGCATTACAAATTCAAAGCCGGACTCAACAAATACAAACCTATTGAAGGAATCAATCTATATAACGATCTGAATCCAATCAGTAATGATGGCTTGCAATATGAGTTGTATGAAAATGCGGTTACGGTGGTCAAAAATGACGAAGCGGTTTTACCAATTAAAAACCTGAATCAAAAAATTGCTTATGTCAAAATGGGCGATGATACCAATACAACTTTTGTAACTACTTTAAAAAAATATACTGAAGTCACCGAAGTTTCGGAGACTAATATTGATACGTTGATGACCAAATTGACGGATTATCAAACCGTAATCATCGGCTATCATAAATCGGATAAAACCTGGTGGAAAGCACCCGAACTCTCGGATGCAGAATTGCAAATGATTGATAGAATTGCTTCCCAAAAGAAAGTAATTTTAGACTGTTTTGCCAAACCGTATGTGCTTTCTAAAATTCAAAATTTTGATGCCATCAAAGGGTTGGTTGTTTCTTATCAAAATGGCGATATTGCTCAGGAAGTTTCGGCTGAATTGCTTTTTGGCGCAATTGCATCCAAAGGAAAACTACCGGTTTCTATTAATGGTTCGTTCAAAGTGGGAGATGGTTTAGAAACCGAAAAGCTCAACCGCTTAGGATTCACATCGCCCGAAAATGTTGGCATGAGTTCCGAAAAACTGAAGCAAATTGAAACTTTAGCCCAAAAAGCCATTGACGGTAAAATGGCGCCCGGTATGCAAATTCTAGTTGCGAGAAAAGGCAAAGTCATTTACCAAAAATCCTTTGGTACACAAACCTATGACGGTACGGTCAAAGTAAAAAACACGGATTTATACGATGTAGCTTCCTTGACCAAAATGGTAGCCACATTGCCAAATGTCATGCAGGTGTATGACCAAAAGAAAGTGACTCTGGAAACCACTTTGGGACAAATGTTACCAATGTTCAAAGGGTCCAATAAGCAGCAAATTACATTTAAAGAATTACTGTCGCATTATGGCAGAATGCAGGCTTGGATTCCGTTTTACAAAGCCACATTGGATTCGGCTAAAATGCCAATGGAGAAATACTATCGCAAAGTTTATACGGAAGGCTTTACCAAAAGAGTTTCCGACAGTTTGTTCCTGCGCGATGATTACCATGATACTATCATGAAGAAGATTATCAACAGTCCGCTGATTGAGAAAAAAGAATACCGTTACAGCGATTTCACCTTTATCATTCTGAAACAATATTTGGAAAAAATCACGGGGAAAAAGTTAGATGATTTGGCGGCTGATAATTTCTATAAAGCATTAGGAATGAACAATACGTTGTATAATCCTTTGAAGAAATTTGATAAAAGCGTTATTGCACCAACAGAAATCGATACCTATTTCCGCCACACCACGGTGCAAGGGTATGTTCACGATATGGAAGCGGCGATGGAAGATGGAGTAGGCGGTCACGCCGGTATTTTTTCGAATGCTATGGATGTGGCTAAAATGATGCAGATGTATCTCCAAAAAGGCAATTACGGCGGGCAGCAATATTTCTCAGAAGCTACGTTTACCGATTTCAACACCTGCTGGTTTTGTGCTGAAGGCAACCGTCGTGGCTTAGGATTTGACAAACCTCAAATTAGTGGCGGCGGCCCTACTTGTGGTTGCGTTTCGATGGCGAGTTTTGGACATACCGGTTTTACAGGAACGATGGCTTGGGCTGATCCGGAAACCGATATTGTTTACGTTTTTCTTTCTAACCGAACTTACCCGGATTCTAATTTGCCAAATACACTTTCCAAAGAAAACATTCGCGAAGACATTCAAAAAGTGATTCAGGAAGCGATTATGGTGAAGTAGTTTACTTTCTGCTTAAAACTTCAGCAATAGCTTTTTCTAGCAAAGGTTCCATCACTTTATAGCCAGAGAGCATTGGATGAACCCCATCATCAGAGAACTTTTTATCAAGTCCTTTTTCGTCATTTACCATAGTTGCATAGTAATTTATATAAGTAAGGTTGTGCTTGTCGGCATAGGCTTTTATCAGGGCATTTAAGGCGATGATTTTATCGGCAGGTTTTAACTCGGTGCGCCACCAAAAAGCATTTGCCGGAAGCACGGAAGAAAGAACCACTTTGATTTTGTTAGCCTTTGCCAGCTCAGCCATTGAAATGATATTATCTAAGATAGCTTCCAAAGAAATAGGGCCGGTGTTTTCGGCAATATCATTAACTCCGGCCAGAATGACCACAACGGTTGGCTTCAGATTAATCACGTCTTGCCGAAACCGCAGCAGCATTTGTGGTGAGGTTTGTCCGCTGATGCCACGGTCTATGTAACCGGTTTTGGTAAAAAAATCCGGATCAGTTGTTTTCCAGAATTCGGTGATGGAGTCTCCCATCAAAACGATTCGTTTGGCATTGGACTGTTTTGCCGGAAGTGTTTTATTGGCTTCGGCGTATTTTTTTAAGTTGGGAAAATCCATCAAGGTTGTTTCATTTTGGCTATAAACAGTTACTTGTAAAAAGAGTAAAAAGAATCCAACGGTACTTTTCATTTTGATTGGGCTTTGTGCATTAGTCTTGCTAAAATACAATTTTACTTTTAAAGTTTATTAACACGCTACCAACCTATATTTTTCTTAAATTCGTAGCACTAAAAAAGTACTATGAAAATAGCCATTGTTTGCTATCCTACCTTTGGAGGAAGTGGTGTAGTAGCCACAGAGTTGGGTCTCGAATTAGCACATCGCGGGCATGAAATCCATTTTATTACGTATCGTCAGCCGGTGCGTTTAGCATTGCTGAATCCGAATGTACATTACCACGAAGTAAATGTTCCTGAATATCCTTTGTTTCATTATCAGCCTTATGAGTTGGCACTTTCGAGCAAACTGGTGGATATGGTGAAACTGTATAAAATAGAATTGTTGCATGTGCATTATGCCATTCCGCATGCGTATGCCGGTTACATGGCCAAGCAAATGTTGAAAAGTGAAGGGATTAACATTCCGATGGTGACAACGCTCCACGGAACCGATATTACTTTGGTGGGGAACCATCCGGTTTATAAGACGGCGGTAACTTTCAGCATCAACAAATCGGATATAGTGACTTCGGTTTCCCAAAGTTTAAAAGACGACACTTACAATCATTTCAATATCAAAAAAGACATTCATGTTATTCCCAATTTTATTGAATTGGACAAAAATAGAAATGAAAGTCTGATTTCCTGCCATCGTTCGGTTATGGCCAAAAAGGAGGAACGCATTGTTACGCATATCAGCAACTTCCGAAAAGTAAAACGCATTCCGGATATTATCAAGATCTTCTATAAAATTCAGGAAAAGATGCCGGCCAAGTTGATGATGGTAGGCGATGGCCCGGAAAAAGCCAGAGCGGAGCAGTTGTGCAGAGAATTGGGCATTGAGGACAAGGTTATTTTCTTTGGCAACAGTAATGAAATTGACCAGATATTATCGTATTCCGATTTGTTTTTATTGCCGTCAGAAACGGAAAGTTTTGGTTTAGCCGCATTGGAAGCCATGGCTTGGAGTGTTCCTGTCATATCCAGCAATTCAGGTGGTTTGCCAGAGGTAAACTTTGATGGTATTTCCGGTTATTTAAGCAATGTGGGTGATGTAGATAGTATGGCTGAAAACGCTTTGAAAATATTATCTGATGAAGCTACTTTGGCACAATTTAAGACTAATGCTTTAGGTGTAGCCAAACAATTTGATATCAAAAATATCCTGCCGTTATATGAAGAATTATACCATAAAGCCTTAAAAAATAAAGCAAAATGAGAAAAGTAATTGCCGGAGTTATAGTGTTGTTTTTAGTTTCCTGTTCTTCCAAAAAAGCAGTGAGCAAGCCGTTGTATGAAGTATTGACCGTTAATGATGATGGCGGCGCCAACATTAAGTTTTACGAAATCCTGACAGAACCCAAAGAAATCATGATGCTGTTGAGTGATGAAACTTTGAAGAAAAAAATAAAATCGAGCGATACTACTAATAGCAGCTTTGTCATTCTGAATGCCGGACCCACAAAGGAAACGTACAACAGAATCAAGATTGAAAAAGTAATAGAAACGCCCACACAAATAGAAGTCTATATCAAAGACACTCAAAAAAATATTCCTACGGATCAGTCAAATGAAGAGTCGTTATTTCCTTATACGATTCTCAAAATCAACTCGAAGAAACCGATAGTTATTAAATAAAAAAATCCCGAGAATTTCTCGGGATTTTTTTTACTATATAATTCGATTAGAATCTGTAACGAATGCCTAAAGCGATGTCTGGACCAAAGTTGTTTTCTCTGAATTGATTATCACCATTATTGTTTAAATACAATTCAGGTCTAAAATCTAAAGACAGTTGTAACGGCACTTCAGCAAAGTTATATTCGATACCAATGTCTCCGGCGGCCAATATAATAGTTCCGTTATCGTTGGCACCATTATAATCGTAGCTCCAGCTACCAATTCCACCACCAACACCTGCATACCAATTGAATCCTTTGTCAAGATCCCAAACCCATTGGTACAAACCAACTAGTTTATAAGCATCCACGTGTTTGCTGTTTCTCCAACCTAAGTCTAATTCTAAACGGTTGTTTTTAGACAGTCCTCTTTGATAGGATATTTCACCACCAAAACCATCGTTATCGCCTAAACGAAGTCCTAAGGCATTCTTCGAAAACTGTTGAGCCTGCGAGCTAAATGCTAATCCTACTAGCATAAAAGCACATAAAAATAATTTTTTCATAATTCTTGAATTAATTTTTGTTTAAAAATGTTTACTCTATAAAACTGTATTTGTAGTAACAATTCTATACAGACAAAGTTATAGCATTAGCTGAATAGTTTCTTACAGAATATTTATTAAAAGTTATAAAATTTCAATTTTAGCCAAAATAAATAATCTCAAAACAAATTTCGCCAAATACTATCAAAAAACTATATTTGTTTAAAACAATCTACTATGGCCGGAAATAGCTACGGAACACTTTTCAGACTGACCACTTTTGGCGAATCCCATGGCGATGCTCTAGGCGGAATTATTGATGGCTGCCCAGTTGGAGTAACGCTCGACATGGAAGCGATTCAAAAAGAAATGCAACGCAGAAAACCGGGACAGTCTTCTATTGTTACACAAAGAAAAGAAGAAGATGAAGTGCAATTCCTTTCCGGGATTTTTGAAGGGAAAACAACTGGAACGCCCATAGGTTTTATCATCCCGAATACCAATCAAAAGTCGGATGATTACTCTCATATAAAAGATTCGTACCGCCCAAGTCATGCCGATTATGTGTATGAGAAAAAATACGGCATTCGCGATTACCGCGGTGGTGGCCGAAGTTCGGCACGTGAAACCGCTTGCCGGGTGGTGGCTGGCGCAATTGCCAAACAAGTTTTGCCTACAATAAAAATCAATGCATTTGTGTCTTCGGTTGCCGATATTTTTATTGATAAACCCTATCAGGCTTTAGATTTCAATCTAATCGAAAGCAATGCCGTGCGTTGTCCTGATTTGGCCACAGCCGAAAAAATGGAAAATTACATCAAAGAAATTCGCAAGCAAGGAGATACTGTTGGCGGAACTATAACCTGTGTGTTGCAAAATGTTCCCATCGGGCTGGGCGAGCCGGTTTTTGATAAGTTGCATGCCGAATTAGGTAAAGCCATGCTTTCTATTAATGCCGTAAAAGGGTTTGAATTCGGCAGCGGATTTTGTGGTGCCCGAATGAAAGGCAGTGAACACAACGATTTATATAATGAAGATGGCACGACCAAGACAAATCTTTCCGGTGGAATTCAAGGCGGTATTTCTAACGGAATGGACATTTACTTTAGAGTAGCATTCAAACCTGTGGCCACTTTGATTCAGAAACAAGAAGTACTGACTAATCAAAACACAATAGTAGAGCAACAGGGAAAAGGAAGACACGATCCTTGTGTGGTGCCGAGGGCAGTGCCTATAGTGGAAGCTATGGCAGCCTTAGTATTAGCCGATTTCTATTTGATTAATAAAACATACCAAAAATAAATGAGTACCATCGAAGCGCCTAAAAAATCATTTCTTTCTAATCTTACGGTTCAAATTCTTATTGCCATGTTTGTTGGTGCTTTGTTGGGGATTTTTATTCACAACAATTATATAGAAGCTGATGCCAAAAATTTTAGTGATAAAATAAAAATGCTTGCGACCATCTTCATCCGATTGGTACAAATGATTATTTCACCATTAGTCTTTACGACCCTGGTTGTCGGGATTGCTAAGCTTGGAGATATTAAAGCGGTTGGTCGAATAGGCGGGAAGGCGTTGGGTTGGTTTTTCTCGGCCTCTTTTGTTTCTTTATTAATAGGAATGTTTTGGGTAAATACTTTGCAGCCCGGTGTTGGATTAAAATTGGGCAAAGTTGATTTAACCACTGCAGCAGATGTAACCGAAAAAACGGAAGGTTTTTCAGCTCAAAACTTTGTAGAACATATCATTCCCAAAAGTATAGTAGAGGCCATGGCCGGTAATGAAATTCTGCAAATAGTGATTTTCTCCATCTTTTTTGGATTAGCGGCCGCTTCTATTGGTGCCAGTGCCAAACCGGTTGTTACTGCTTTAGATAAAACATCGCATATCATTTTGAAAATGGTGAATTATGTAATGACTTTTGCGCCAATTGGTGTTTTTGGAGCCATAGCAGGTGTTTTTGCCATCAAAGATGTCAACGAGTTATTGGTGACTTATGCCAAGTTCTTTAGTTCTTTTTTGGTTGGAATTGGCTCATTGTGGTTGTTTTTATTAGTCATTGGGTACATTTTTCTGAAAAGCCATATGACAACCTTACTTAAGAGAATTGTCAGTCCATTGGTAATTGCTTTTGGAACCACAAGTAGTGAAGCTGTGTTTCCAAAATTGACTGAAGAATTAGAACGATTTGGAGTCAAAGATAAAATAGTTTCGTTTATGCTTCCTTTAGGGTATTCTTTTAATTTGGATGGTAGCATGATGTATATGACTTTTGCCAGTATTTTTATTGCTCAAGTCTATGGAATCCCTCTAGATATGGGAACTCAGATGACTATGTTATTAGTGTTAATGCTAACCAGTAAAGGAATTGCCGGTGTGCCCAGAGCCAGTTTAGTGGTGGTAGCCGCCACTTGTGGGATGTTCAAAATTCCGATAGAGGGTATTGCTTTGATTTTGCCTATAGATCATTTTTGTGATATGTTCAGAAGTGCCACCAATGTCTTAGGAAATGCAATTGCAACTTCTGTAGTTGGGAAATACGAAAAAGAATAATTTTTTTGAAAAATTATTTCTATATTTGGACTCCTTTTATTAATAAAAAAAATAACTTATTTATGAAAAAAATTACTTTATTGATGCTTTTGGTATTATCGGGTTTGAGTTTACAGGCTCAGTCGGATATTTATACCGTATTGCCAAATAACGGTGGAACGTCTCAAAATGGTCGTGCTCCACAAGGTGCCAGACCTGCAGGAAGAAGCGTTTGGATAATTACTGCAGATGAAATGGCTGCTTCAGGTTTTACAGCTGGATCTGTGGTTAATTCAATCGGATTTACCTATACAGCTGCTCAAAACATTACAACTACTGGAACTATAGTAGTGTACATGCAAAATACAGCCGATGTAACCAACACTAAGAGTACTACTTGGGCCACTGCCATTGCAGGAATGACCACTGTAAATAATTCGGCAGTTACTATTCCTAATGTAGTTGGTTCATTTGATATTCCATTTACCGGAGGTTCAACGTTTACCTATACTGGTGGTAGTTTGTATATTGCATTTGATTATCAAAATTTTTCTAATCCTATAGCTACTACCGCTAATACAGGATCATGTAATAACTCTTTGGCAGGAGGTTTGTTAGGTGCTATATCAGCAGCTGCAGCAACTACTCCTCCAGCAACTGTTGCCGCTTCCGCTTTCAGACCGGAAACTCGTCTTGGTAAAGCAGTAACTTGTGCCAGACCAACAAATCTTTCAACAACTAACCCTACTTTGACAAGTGTTGATGCAACATTTAATGTTACAGCTGGTGGTTCAGTTGAAATTGAATACGGAGATTTTGGCTTTACTCAGGGAACAGGAACTACCGTTACTAACATCACTAGTCCTTATACAATTTCTGGATTAACTTCTGGAACTGTTTACGATTACTACGTGAGAAAAGATTGTAGCGTTTCTGATCAAAGTGAATGGAGTGGTCCTTATTCTTTCAATACTGTTTTTGAAGCTATAGATCCTACTTACACAGAAAGTTTTGAGAACTTCATCTTACCATTTGTGGGTTGGTTAGCTGTTCCGGAAACAAGTGCTGACGGATGGTTTATCAATCAAGGATTGGCAGAAGATGGTGCATTTACAACTGCTTCAATTGCTCCAACAGCAGCAGCAGCAGATTCACGTATGTATTCAAGAGGTGTTAATCTTATTGCCGGTTCTGATGTTACGGTTGATTATTGGGTTAGAAATTATCTTTCAACCTCAACAAATGCAGCTAACTATGAATTAACTGCCGGTACAGCTAAGGATGTACCTTCACAAGTTATTCCAATCGCAAGTGAACCAGCATTTTCTGATATTACTTATGTAGAGAAAACGTTTACGTTTACAGCTCCTTCAACTGGAGTGTTTTATTTCTGCTTTCACAATATGTCACCGGCGAATGCTACCGGAGTACAAGCTTTATTGATGGATAACTTTGTGGTAACACAAGTATTGAAAAACAACGATTTCTTAGCCTCTAAATTAAATGTGTATCCAAATCCATCTAAGAATATTATTAATATTTCAAATGATGTAAATGCAGTTATCAATTCTGTGGAAATGACAGATATGAATGGTAGAGTGGTTAAAGCTCAAAATTTAAATGCTGCCAACGGACAAATTTCTATCAGCGATTTAGCTACAGGTGTTTATATGATGAAAATCAAAACAGACCAAGGTGTTGCTACTAAAAAAGTGGTAAAAGAATAATTTACAATATATCATACTAAAAAAGCCATCATTTTTGATGGCTTTTTTTATTGCAAAAATTTAGATTCAAGCTCTGGTGTCGGAAACATGCAAGTGTCTTTTTTTCCATACCATCTGTATCTGTTTTTAGCGATGTAGTCATAAATGTAATTTTGAATTGCTTTTGGCAACACGGTTAGTACACTCATTAGATTATAAAAACCTCCCAATTCTTTGGTGATTTTTAATACTGCCGAAGCTTTAGAATAGTAAGCTTTTCCCGGTTCGTATAAAATAAGACTATCTGCTTTTTTAGTATCAATTCCGATATGATTGATGATTTTTTGGCCCAATACTGATTGCAGGGCAACAAACCTGAAGCGGTCCATTTTGTCACGTTTTAGGATAAACTGAACCGAAGCATTACAAAGATTACACACTCCGTCAAAGAGAATTATTTTTTTGTCTTTTGGTAAATCATCAATTTCCATGGTTTTATTTTGCTTGGACAAATTCCAGTTCTTCCAAACTCACTTTAGAAGTAAAAATCCCGTAGTTCACTACCGCTTTATTCTTCTCAATCTTGTCTATAGTACCTATCGATTTTCCATCGATCATTCGAACGCGGTCGCCAATCTTTAAAGTCACTTTTGGCCTTTCTGCTTCCTGTTTCTGGGCTTTGATTTTCTTTTCTTTTTTGACTTTTCGAATCTCTTCTACTTTGACTTTGACTTCTTCAATGACCTTCTTCTGAATGACTTCTTTCTCTTTTATTTCTTTTACCGTGGCTTTTTTTCGTTTGGAGTTTTCGATTTCCACCATCTTTAAAAATTCACCGATTAAGATTTTCTTGTCTTTATTGTTAAAGTATTTCTCTGAAAGATCATCCACCTTTTGTCCCATATAGATTAGGCGCTGATTGGCATCGTAGAGCTCTTGGTAACGTTCCAGTTTTTCCTGAATCTTTCCGTTGATGGTTTCCATTTTTTTGCCTTCTTCCCGCGCTTTGCTTTCTTCTTCTTTTAGATTTTGAGAGGTTTTCTCCAGTTTGGAACGCTCTTTTTGAAGCGTGGCAATGGTTTTGTCAAAGCGTACTTTGCCGCCTTCAATTTTCTTCTTAGCCCGATTAATCAAACCGTACGGAATTCCATTTTTTTGTGCTACTTCAAAAGTGAACGAACTGCCCGCTTGTCCCAAAATCAGTTTGTACATTGGTTCCAAAGATTTTTCGTCAAAAAGCATATTGGCATTAGAAGCAAAAGGCAATTCATTCGCTAAAATTTTCAAATTAGAATAATGTGTCGTAATGATTCCAAAAGCTTCCCGATGATAGAATTCCTCCAAGAAAGTTTCTGCCAAAGCACCTCCTAATTCTGGGTCGGAACCTGTTCCGAATTCGTCAATCAGGAATAAGGTTTTAGCATTGCACTTCTTCAAAAAGTAATTCATATTCTTCAGGCGATAGCTGTAAGTGCTCAAATGATTTTCTATCGATTGATTGTCGCCAATGTCAGTCAGAATGCGGTCAAACAAAAAGGTTTCGCTGCGTTCGTGTACCGGAATCAATATGCCGCATTGGAGCATTAATTGCAATAATCCAACCGTTTTTAAGGATATTGTTTTTCCACCGGCATTCGGTCCCGAGATGACAATGATTCTGCTTTTATCGTTTAACTCAATAGTTTGCGGAAATGTCTTTTCTTTCTTTTCTGAATTATTTAAAAACAAAATAGGATGGAAGGCTTCCCTGAAATACAACCGTTTTTCTTCAATGATAGTTGGCAGAATGGCGTTGATTTTATTAGCGTATTTGGCTTTAGCAGCAATTACATCCACATCGCTCAGAAACTCCTGGTATTGCTTTAACAAGTCAATGTAAGGCCTGATTTCGTTGGATAACTTCTTTAATATTCTGGTAATTTCTTCCCGCTCTTCGTATTCCAGATTGTTCAATTCTCTGGAATAACGCAACGTGGCTTCGGGTTCAATATAAGCAATGCTTCCGGTTTTGGAACTGCCCAAAATGGAACCTTTCACTTTACGTCGGTACATCGCCATGACCGCTAAAACTCTACGGTTTTCCACGATGCTCTCTTTAATTTCATCTAAATAACCCAATGAATTGTATTGGCTCAATGCCTGTCCAAAACTCTGATTGACCTTGCCGCGAACCAAATTCATATCGCGGCGGATATTGATTAATTCCGGGGAAGCATTGTCTTTGATTTCTCCGTATTTATCAACGACTTCGTCAATTTTTTGGATGATGAATTTAGTGTATTCCACCTGCGTGGCTTTTCCGTTGAGTTTTGGATAATAGTCGTGGAATTTTTTCAGGAACAGTAACAGCACATTCACCGTTTCCGAAAGAGTCGCTATTTTTCGGAACGCACTCACTTCGAGAAAACTGTCTTCAATGGCCAGGAATTTGATATCGTTCGAAATGTTCTCAAATCCGTGATTGGGAATGGCATTATTATTCGTGAAAGAAGATAGGTATTCCGAGGTTTGCACCAAAGCTTCCATTAGTGTTTTCTTGTCTTTAAACGGAACGATTTGCAGCGCTTTTTGCTTGCCAATTTCCGTGTTGCATCGCTCAGAAATGGTTTGCAAAACGGTAGTAAATTCTAAATCCTGTAATGTTTTATCTGTAATCGCAATCATTAAATCAATGTCTTTGGCTCAAAGTTACAAAGGATAAAATCCATATTGCAACAGAAAATAGTATTTTTGATAAAATTTTAAAAGATGGTTGTCAAAATAGATTCTTCGTGGCATAATGTGCTTTCTGCCGAGTTTGAAAAACCTTATTTTCAGCAGTTGATTTCCTTTGTGAAAAACGAATATGCTACCAGAACCTGCTTTCCAAAAGGCACTCAGATTTTCTCAGCTTTTGATCATTGTACGTTTGAGAATGTGAAAGTGGTTATCATTGGTCAGGATCCGTATCATGGTTTGGGGCAGGCTAATGGGTTGTGTTTTTCGGTGAATGACGGCATTGCTTTTCCGCCTTCGTTGCTTAATATCTTTAAAGAAATACAAACCGATTTGAAACTTCCTTTTCCAAAATCGGGCAATTTGGAGCGTTGGGCTGACCAAGGTGTTTTGTTGCTCAATGCTACACTAACGGTTCGGGAAAGCGAAGCCGGAAGCCATCAAAACCAAGGCTGGGAACTATTTACCGATGCTGTGATTCAAAAAATTTCGGAAGAAAAAGAAAACGTAGTATTTCTGCTTTGGGGAGGTTTTGCCAAAAAGAAAGGCGCCAAGATTGACCGCAGCAAACATCATGTTTTGGAAACCGGCCACCCATCGCCACTCAGCGCCAATCGCGGATTGTGGTTTGGCAACAGTCATTTCAGTAAAACCAATTCGTATCTGAAAAACTTAGGGAAAGCCGAAATTGAATGGTAACAAAAAATCCATTGCTTTTGACAATGGATTGCTGTTTGTTTATTTTCTGAAATCTAATTTACATTAAAATAATAATAACCGGCTGAGTCTACATTAGTAACCAGAGAATTGATATTTAAAATCAAACGGGCTGCCGGACTCAGCGAGCGCAATTCAACCGAATTACTCGAGCTACTGTTGTAACCATAACTCAAACGATAGCTTCCTGCAGCTGATAATGGAAATCCAACTCTGTATTCATAGGTTTCATCAACGTCATTGTATTCGCATAAACCATAAACATAAGCGCCGTTTTGCGCATTGCCTTTTACAATGTTTAATTGACTCTCGTCAACGGTAACTACTTCCCATGTTGAAGCATCTATTTGTTTTTCTATGATATAGGAAAAGGCAAATTCGGCAGCTCCGGTGGTTTTAAACAGATCCAGCGGTTTTCCGTTTTCATTTTGAAATCTTGAGAAATCGGCGTTGACATATAATTTTTCACCAACGGTATATTGCGCCGGATGTGTATCAATAGTTACTAAATTGGGAATATCAACAAAAACATTATTGTAGAATCCGTCGTCATTAGTATCACAATTGGAAACTAAAAAAGCAATCGAAATAAGCAGGATATAGTGTAGTTTTTTCATAGTCTATGTATTAAAATCGGTAACCTAAATTGATGCCCACTCTTGAAATCACGTCGGGACTTTTTGCTTTATTGGTAAGGTTGGAGCCAAAACCTACGATGAATTCCAAAGCAATAGCATCTTTAAAATACATTTTGTATCCTAAACTTCCGCCCAAAGCAAAATCGGTATATTTTGATTTTTGCGTAGTGTAATAGCCAATTCCGTTTTCATCGGTCAGCCGGATGATTTCTTTGTAATCGCCACCATTATAGGAGCCAAAGACTTCGGCAAAATAATACCTCGCTTTACTTTTGGACAGTGCATACCGCACATATGGATTGAATTCAAATTTAGGTACGTTGTTGCGATAGCCGTTGTCAAAATCATCATTGAGTTTATTGCTATTCGAAAAATTCACATTAAATCCGGTAGAAAAATCTCCGTCAAAAAAGCGCTCGTAACTCAAACTGGCTTTGGTAGAAACAATCGCAGATAAAATATCCACACGAAATTCATTCTTTTTACCGGCAATGATTGAGTTTTGTTGTGCCTGCGACGCCAGTGAAAACAGCAGCAATAGACCTAATAGTTTTTTCATCAAAAGGATAGTTTAATTTGAAACGAATATAGTAAATAAAACTTTCAGTAAAAGTAAATTCAGCGGAAGAAATTAATCCAAGGTCAAGGCTCCTAATATTTCTTCGTGCATAAAAGGACCGCCCGGATATTTAGCGGTATAATCCAGATTCAGCCAAATATTACCGCGTTCATCGATGTGATAATGAATGGGTTTTCCTTTGCTTTCTTCCGGAAACAAGACTTTTTTAATGGCGTAATTCATGCGTTCCAAATCCTTTTTGGTGCCAATGTACAGCTCGGGATAAATGTGTCCTTTGGTGTGAATTAATCGGGTAGTGCCGCCAATAGATTTGATGCAGGCTGCCATTAACACGGAATGATCATCGCAATCACCGGAAAGATATTGTAACGATTCGGTGGCGCTGGCTATATAATCGTGGCCTTTGGGATCGCTGACATAGTTCCAGCGGGTGTTGATTTCTTTGAAAACAGCAAACGATTGAATGAGTGTCCAATCATTATAGTAACCTTTCACATGCTTGAAATGTTTGTTGATGGCCATAATGGCAAAGTCCCGCACTTTGGGGTTTTGATATTCGACGGCGTCTAAAATTTTGGATTTATTGGGAAAGGGCAAAAGTTTAGTAATAATGATATCCTGTGGATATGGATCATCATTCATAGTGTATATCATGGAACGGTAATCTTCAAAAACGCTTTGAAAACCATAGTTACTGAACAGACTTCCATAACCGAGCATTATAAAATAGAGGATGACCGATATTAAAGTTACTCTCCTTAAGGCTCTTAAAATAAGTTGTATGGCAAAAAGAATTAATAGAAATAAAAGAATTCTATCCACATGATGCGCCCAATCAAACGTGATAAAATTGTGATGAGCAATGATAAAAATGGGAATGGTGATTAAGATATTCAAGGCAAAAATGATAATCAAATCCCAAGGACGTTTGATCCTGAATTTTTCCTGAAGTTGCTGATAAGTAAGCTTTCCTAATTTTATCATGTTGCCAATGGTAAAAGCTAAACGCTTTTTACTATTTCAGCAAAAGTACCTTTTTTATCTATAATTTTTAGGTCAAACAATTGATTTTGAATTTTGTTTAACACTTTTTCTTCCAGTGGTTTTTGCGACCATTTGGTCACCGATAACCATTCCTGAATGTCTTCTGTCTTTTGATGGAATTTAGATGCTAAAGTTCTGTCAATACTTGGGATATCTTTGAATTCAGCGGTAGTATTGTTGATGATGTCAAGGATTAAATCCACAGTTTGATAGTTGTTTTCCAAAAACTCATTTCTCACGGCAATTACAAAACAGGGCCAAGGCGTTGGACAATCAGCAACACGACGAAAAACACCTTTATCCACTAACGGTTTGGTCATAAAACGTTCCCACATAAAGTAATCAGCAGTGCCATTGGTCAAGGCTTCTACTGCACCGTCTATGGTATTTACAATTTCAAATTGCAGCTTTTCAGTATTCCAGTTTTGATTCTGAGCATTGATATACGCCATCAAATGAGACCCGGAACCATAGCGCGAAATGGCTACTTTGGTATTTTCCAAATCGGTTAAGGTTTGATAATTGGAATTGGCTCCAACGTGTATGCCCCATATCAGTGGACTTTCTACATACACCTGTACGATGGAACTGGGGTTGCCGCCAACGATGTCTTTTACAATACCTTCGGTCAAAATCACGGCGATATCGGTTTCCCCATCGCGAAGCATTTGGCACATTTTGCCGGTGCCTTCCGGTACATCTGTCCATTGTAAATCAATCCCTGCTTGGTCAAATTCACTGTTTTCAATGCAAAGATGCCAAGGCAGGTTGAAATGTTCGGGAACGCCGGCTATTTTTACTGTTTTCATTTGGATAGTGTATTGTTGTCTAATTCATACCAATAGCACGGAATGCCACTGTGTAAATATTGGTTCTTTTGGTGGAAACCTAGTTTTTGGATTATCTTGTTAGAACCCACATTATGAATGTGTGCCATGGCATAGAGCGTTGGCATTTTTATTTCTTGGAAAGCGTAATCCACCCAGGCTTTGGCAGCTTCAGAAGCATAGCCTTTTCCCCAATGTTTTTCCTGTAAGCGGTAACCGACATCATAAAAATTAACATGGTCGTTTTCCTCTTCAGTGACTAGTTTTAAGCCGGCCCAACCGATAACTTCCTGTGTGTCTATTAGCTCAACAATAAAGCGTCCGATACCATTTTTGCTGTATTGGTTTCTCACGCTTTCAATATAAACATAACATTGGTCAATGGAAGTCAGTGGATTGTTGCCCAAATACAAATGCACGTTTGGATTGCTGTCTAAGGCAAACATAGCTTCAGCATCTGAAAGCTCAAAAGGTCTTAATAGTAAGCGTTCGGTTTTGATAACCAAATTCATGATTTATTCTGCTAGTTTTTCTAATGTATAGGCAATCAATTCATCCACCGCTTTGTAGGGGTCTGCGCTAAAAGTTCCGGTAGCTCTGTTGGCAATGATAGCATTTAATGACAAACAATTGTGTCCTAATAATTTGCCTAAACCATAAATAGCAGCTGTTTCCATTTCTAAGTTGGTCATTCGGGTACCATTGAAATTGAAGTTGTCCATCTTAGTATTCAAACTTGGATCTTGAATTTCCAAACGCAATACACGCCCTTGTGGGCCGTAGAAACCACCGGCTGTTCCGGTGAAACCTTTGTGCATTTTGTTGCTTTCAATTCTTTTTTCTAAAGTTTCTGAACAGGCAATTACATACGGTTGTCCTTTTCGCAAATCCCAATCGGTTTGTTTGATAAAAGCTTCTTCGATGTCTTTTTCCGAAATGCTGTCAATCAAATAGGAGCGAAGCATGTTGTCTAAGCCCACCGCATATTGACTCATCACAAAACTGTCACACGGAATGTCTTTCTGCAGCGAACCCGAAGTTCCGATGCGAATGATGTTTAGCTTTGTTAGATTTTCTTTGGGTTGACGTGTTTCTAAATCGATGTTGACTAAAGCATCCAATTCGTTCATCACGATGTCAATATTGTCAGGTCCGATTCCGGTTGACATTACGGTCATTTTTTTGCCTTTGAAATAGCCGGTTTGGGTTTTGAATTCACGCTTTTGAGTGGAGAATTCCACACTGTCGAAAAACTGTGTTATTTTTTCAACTCTATTTTGGTCACCCACAAAAATGATGTCGTGAGCGATATGTTCTGGTTTGAGATTTAAATGATAGACGCTACCGTCCGGGTTTAAAATTAATTCTGATGATTGTATCATTGCTGTAATTTGATTATCTGTTAATTAGGTTATTCGTTTAGTATATCAACCGCCAACGCGTTTGGTTTTAAAGCCTTTGGCTGTTAGAAGATTCATTATTTTATCGCGGTAATCGCCCTGAATGATTATGGCTCCGTCTTTAAACGTTCCGCCTACACTGAGTTTGGTTTTTATTTCTTTGGCTAAGACTTTAAAATCTTCATCGCTGCCTTCATAGCCTTCGATGATGGTAGTGGCTTTGCCCTTTCGTTTTTCATATTTGCAAATCATCGGTTCTTTTTGGATAAAAAGTTCGTGATGACTTTCTGTTGAAATGGCTTTGGGCTCAGTCGATTCCTGATGGTCTGGGAAAAGTTTTTTTAGTTGTTCTTGTAAGTCCATTATAATTTATAAAAAATCAAAAAAGACATCAAGTATAAAACTCAATGTCTTTAATAAAATTATTGAATTAACCTTTACTTTTTCAGTCCTAGTTCTACTAATCTTTCGTCAAGGTATTCTCCTGCAGTAATGTCTTCAAATCCTTTTGGATGATTGGCATCAATACATTTCTCTAAACAATTTAGTGGCATATCGCTCACTGGATGCATAAAGAACGGAATAGAAAAACGGGAAGTACCCCATAATTCTCTGGGCGGGTTTACCACTTGGTGGATAGTAGATTTCAATTTGTTGTTGGTATGACGTGCTAGCATGTCACCCACATTAATCATCAACTCGTCTGGTTGTGCGATTGCATCAATCCAGTCGCCGTCGTGATTTTGTACCTGTAATCCTTTACCTTGAGCGCCCATCAAAAGGGTGATCAAATTGATGTCGCCATGAGCGGCAGCACGAACGGCCCCGTCTTTTGGTTCGTCAGTAATAGGTGGGTAATGAATTGGTCTTAAGATACTATTACCGTCTTTGATATAGTTATCAAAATAAAATTCATCCAAACCAATAAACAATGCCAAAGCTCTTAATACATAAACACCTGTTTTTTCAAGCATTCTGTAAGCTTCTTTACCTACTTCGTTGAAGTGTGGCAATTCAGACACGGTTACGTTGTCTGGGTATTCGCTGGCGTATTTAGAACCCTCGCTAACGTATTGTCCAAAATGCCAAAATTCTTTTAGGTCACCGGCCGAACGTCCTTTGGCATGTTCTTTTCCAAAAGATACATAACCACGTTGTCCGCCAATACCCGGAATTTCGTATTTTGCTTTGGTTTCCAAAGGAAGACTAAAGAAGTTGCGCACTTCTGAATATAAATCTCCTACCAATTTGTCATCTAAAAAATGACCTTTTAACGCTACGAAGCCAATGTCCTCATAAGCTCTTCCGATTTCATTTACAAATTTTTGTTTACGTGCCGGATTGTCCGACAGGAAATCACGTAAGTCAACACTAGGAATTTGTTGCATACTAAAACTTTTTTGTTAATAACTTTAATTGGAAAAATTCCAATCATAACTACAAATGTAACGATTTTTTAAATATAAAAAATCAAAGTTATTAACAATTGTGCAAGCTGTTCTATATAGAAACCGACTGATACCAAGCTACTTGTTTTCTTTTTTCTTTTCTCTATTTTCTAATGGCTATTTTTAAAACTCTTATTAAATAACTAAACACTTTTTAGTACTTTTGGGCGACTTTATAATACAGCAAACCAACATGAATTTCGACAGAAAAGAATTATCCAATACGCAACTATTAGATTTATATAAAAGACTGCTTAAACCCAGATTGATAGAAGAAAAAATGCTTATCCTGCTGCGACAGGGGAAAGTGTCTAAATGGTTTTCAGGAATTGGGCAGGAAGCTATCTCCGTAGGGATTACAGCTGCCTTAGACAAAGATGAATACATCCTGCCGATGCACCGAAACTTAGGCGTGTTTACCGGAAGAGACATTCCATTACACCGTTTGTTTTCGCAATGGCAAGGCAAGAAGACCGGTTTTACCAAAGGACGCGATCGCTCCTTTCACTTTGGTACTCAGGAATTTAAAATCATAGGGATGATATCGCATTTAGGTCCCCAATTGGGAGTTGCTGATGGAATTGCCTTAGCCAATAAACTCAAAAACAATGGTAAAGTAACGGCAGTATTCACCGGCGAAGGTGCTACTTCAGAAGGTGACTTTCACGAAGCATTGAATATTGCTTCGGTTTGGGATTTACCGGTGTTATTTGTTATTGAAAACAATGGGTACGGTTTATCAACACCTACCAATGAACAATACCGTTGTGAGAACTTAGCCGATAAAGGTAAAGGGTATGGCATGGAAAGTCACATCATTGACGGGAATAATATTTTAGAGGTCTTTACCAAAATAGCCGAACTGAAAGCTTCGATGACGGATAATCCAAGACCGGTGTTATTGGAGTTTAAAACCTTCCGTATGCGTGGGCACGAAGAGGCAAGCGGTACCAAATATGTCCCACAGGAATTAATGGACGAATGGGCTATCAAAGACCCCATTTCGAATTATAGAGAGTATTTGCTTCGCGTTAGTGTACTATCCGAAGAAGAAGATGAAAAGATCAAGAAAAACATCAAAGCCGAAATAGATGAGCATTGGGCAATCACCCAAGCTGAACCGGATGTAGTGGCAGACTTGCAGGAAGAGTTAAACGATATGTACAAAGCATACGACTTTGAAGCTATTTCTCACGGGGAAACCGTTGAGAATATTCGTGTCGTGGACGCTATCTCCAATGCTCTTCGTCAATCGATGGAGCGTCATGATAACTTAGTTATTATGGGTCAGGATATTGCCGAATATGGAGGAGCCTTTAAAATTACGGATGGCTTTGTGGCGCAGTTTGGTAAAGACAGAGTCCGCAACACACCAATTTGCGAAAGCGCCGTGGTTTCTGCCGGAATGGGCTTGTCTATCAACGGGCACAAAGCGGTGGTAGAAATGCAGTTTGCCGATTTCGTATCAACAGGGTTTAACCCAATTGTAAACTTATTAGCCAAATCACACTACCGTTGGTTGGAGAATGCCGATGTGGTAGTTCGTATGCCTTGTGGTGGTGGTACGCAAGCGGGGCCGTTTCACTCGCAGACTAATGAGGCTTGGTTTACCAAAACTCCCGGTTTGAAAGTGGTATATCCTGCGTTTCCATATGATGCCAAAGGCTTATTAAATACTGCTATCAACGACCCTAATCCGGTGATGTATTTTGAACATAAACAATTGTACCGTAGCGTTTATCAGGACGTGCCATCGGATTATTATACTATTCCTTTTGGGAAAGCAGCACTTTTGAAAGAAGGAACTCAGGTAACCATAATTTCTTTTGGTGCTGGTGTGCATTGGGCGTTAGACACTTTGTCAAAACATCCTGAAATCAGTGCCGATTTAATTGATTTGCGTAGTTTGCAACCGCTCGATACTGAAGCTATTTTTGCCTCGGTTAAGAAAACCAACAAAGTAATTATTTTACAAGAAGACAGTTTGTTTGGAGGTATTGCCAGTGATATTTCTGCTATGATAATGGAACAATGTTTTGAGCATCTTGATGCACCGGTGCGCAGAGTTGGTAGTTTAGAAACCGCTATTCCTTTTGTAAAAGCGCTGGAAGACCAGTATTTGCCAAAAGAACGTTTTGAAAGCACTTTGCTGGAATTATTACAATATTAAAACCTTATACCCACAACCATGAAAAAGAGACTCACATTACTAGTAGCCTTTATTACATTGACGGCTTTTACAACAGTTACTAAAAATGATGACTTTAACTTTGTGGGCAAGTGGATTGGAAAAGATGAAAAGGGAGCCAAAGGAGGTTTTATTTTTGACAAAGAAGGGTATGTGACCTTTATCAAAGGGGAGGAAACAATGGGCGGGAAAGAGTTTAGCCTGAAAGGGAAAAAGATTAATTTGAAATACAGTATAGACCAAACGGCTACACCTATAAAATTAGATATAATAATGGAAGAAATCGAAAGTGGTAAATCGAGGAAACTGCTTTTAATTGCCAAGATTATGGCTAAAGATAAAATTATGCTGGCGCAGGAAGGCGAAGGGAAGCGACCTACAACTTTTACCAAAAATAATTCAATCACACTTACCAGGGAAGAATAAAAAAAAGGCACTTAATAGTGCCTTTTTCAGTAGAATCAGTTATTATTTTTTCTTTTTCGAATCAATGACTGCTCCGGTTCCTGCTCCTACGGCAGCGCCGGCCAAACCGCCTATTATGGCTCCTTCGCCATGTTTTTTATCCACTACGGCTCCGGTTACAGCCCCTACACCAGCACCAATTAAAGCACCTTTGGCGGTGTTGCTCATGCCTTTTCGTTTGGTTGTCGTAGTAGTCGTGGTCGTGCTACTGGCAGCTGTTTGTTGTTGCTGTTGGGCTTGTTGTTGTGCCATGACGGTTTTCATAGAATCAACGGTCTTTTGCTTTTCCATGACCATTTTCATTGAGTCAACGGTGGCTTGTTTTGCTTTTTCTTGTGCTGCCTTTTCTTCTGCCATGTTTTTGCAGGAAACAGCTACTAAAGCAACAGTTAAAAATAAGGCTATCCTTTTCATGATGTTTTATTTTTTAGATTGAAGAGGTAAGGTACAAAAAGATTTACTAAAAACTAAAGGAGTGTTGTTTTTTTTAACATGAAATTAGTCAATTGTATATTTTTTTCACTTCTTTTTTATAGCTGTAAGGTTGTGTTACATTTTAAAATGGACATAAAAATATAGCACAAATGATTAGTTTGTGCTATACCTCTTTTAATCCTGACTAGGAGTCATTAACCAAGAGGATAGCACTTGTTTTAAAACAGAAAAAGGTTTTGATTGTATTGTTGTGATTGCATGAGAAGTGCAACCGGTTGTTACAGGAAACTGTTTTTTGGAATTGATGGAATTCAAAGTATAGTAACATGTATGCAAACTTAGTTGCTGTGTAGTACTTTACGATTGCGTTGCCGAGTTACAAGGATATTGTTAATCCTGTACTTTTTTGCAATATTTATTTAAATAATTTTTAAAGTGTCTGTCAGTAGTTCTGCTTCGTTCTATTAAAAATAATATCAGATTAATGGCAATTACGCACACTGCTCCTAAAATAATAATAATCATTGTTGTTTTGTTTTGACATCTCAAATCTAAATAAATTGTTAGCAAAAACAGTATAACTTGTTGGTATAAATGCAGTTTGACAATCAAAGTGCTGGTTTAACGATTTTTTCTCAAAAATTATAGTATAAAATTCTTAATTTTTTTTTGACGAAACAAACTGTTATCGTGTGCTTTTATTTACAAAAAAGAAATATTCACTCTTAATAACATGCAATTGGGTTTTGGGGTTTTAGCTTTTAAAAGAAAGAAGTATTGATTTTAATACAAGAAGTTATTTGAACGATTTACTCAAGGTGTTTTAGTCATTAAAATAGCCTCTATAGGAGCGCAATCGGTTTCTTCCTCTGGGATGGGTTGATAGCTTATTTTGGCTTCTTTATACTCATCAGTAAAATTCAGTGTGAGTATATAATATGCTGTTAACTGTATATATTGGTATTTAGGCAATTCTTTTAAGCTGTCTTTTTCAATGGTTGGAAAGCAATCTAAGTACCGTCTTATCGCTACGCCATGATATTCAGTATCGCAAGGCAAGGTTTTGGTCGCCAGGTAAAACTTTATTTTATTGGCATTTATAACTGTAACACCCAGCAATTGCTCTGAATCTTCTTCCTGATATTCGTAAACATTCTGATATTGTTTGAGCAATTCCTCTTTGGTAAGCATTTCTAATCCCTTAGCCGTTGTTTGGCTTTCTTTTTTTACTCTCTTCTTGGGTTGCTGTTGAGGTGGTGTCTGATGGCAGCTTAGCAGTAATAGCCCAAAAATCATAACAAAAAAACGTTTTATTAGTTTCATAGTAGCAGCAGTTTTAACAGGTAAATAAAATTATTTTAGTGCTATTGTAGAGCTCAAAATAGTTATCACAGCTTTGAGTTGTTTGGGGGCAAAGCATCCACATTTTTACGAGTCCACTTTCTGCCATATGTCCAGGCAAAGTATATGACTAAAAAAATCAGCATTTGGGCTATTAGAGCGCCAAGGGCTTGTGCCGATTCGCCAGCACCTGCTTTACCTTGTATTCCAAGCACGAGAGTACCTAAAGCTTTTAACAAACTTCCTAAAGTGCCCAATGTACCGAAAACCATCAATCCTGCCACTAACAGTAAAAACCAACCCATTATTTTTTTTCCCATAGTAATGTGATTTTAATAGATATATCTAAAATGAGATTAATAATAGCTAACATACTAAATACCTTCCAGTCTTCCTACAAAAGTTAATAACTTACTTACGCTTCTTCTATTTTGATTCGATCTTTGTTCGGTATTTTTCCTGTTTTAACCAAGCCTTACCGAACGAATATCGAACAAAGACCGAACAAATCCCTAAAAAGTATCGAGCAAGTGGACATTACCGGACATTGCCGGACATTTGATAAAATGAATGCTTCTGATTTTTTCATTAACCAATACAAAAAAGTATCTTTGTCTTCGATTTGAAAACGCTTATAACCTCCATATTACTGCTTACTTTCGTCTGGCAATCGTCATTCCAGTCCGCATTTTTAGGTTATTGGAAATACAATCAGAGAGAAATCATTGCTACCAAATGTATCAACAGGTTCAAGCCTATGATGCATTGTAATGGTAAATGTTTCCTTTACCGACAGTTAAAAAAAGAAGCGGATGCCGAAGCCGAAAACAATAAGATTCCCGAAGCCGTTTTAAAACTCAAAACCATAGATTATTGCATTGTTACACCGGCAACTTGGCAATGGGCTACAGTACTGATATGTAAAGCAAAAGGAAATTTCAATTACCCGAAAGCCACCCTTTTAGAGGGCTATTCCACTTCACTCGTTAAGCCCCCGGCAATTACTGCCTAGTTTTTTTAAAATAACAATTGACTTTCAGCTTGACTGTTAGTCAAAAGAACTGTGGTATAATCCAAAATAAATTTTAACGTGAATAAAACAATTTATACAGTAGTGATGACACTACTAACAATGACTTATGGCTACAGCCAATGCGCTTGTTGTGCCGGCGCCGGAACCGGTTCTTCCAACGGCGATTACAACAATGGCATTTTAACCTTGCCCAAAAACAAATGGGTAGCCGAAACATATGCCGATTACAGGACCATTAACCAAAGTAATACCGTGGCTACTGCCAAGGCAGATGAGGAAGAAACGCCTCTGAAAAATATGCTTATTACTTCATTCGGAGTGCGTTATGGACTAACTAACACCATTACAATTTCGGCATTGATTCCTTATGTTTTCCTGCATACGGATACCGGTAACGATAGCGGTCTGGGTGATTTGGTGGTGATGAGTACTTTTAATGTGTTGAATAAGAATAATTTCAGCTTAGCACTGCAAGCTGGGTTAGAGCTCCCAACCGGTACTCAAAAAAGTTCGGCTTTTGACAATACGACGGTAGTAGTAGGGTCGGGGTCTTATGATCCTATGGTAGGGATTATTGTCGCTAAACGATGGGACAAATACACTTTACAAGCTAATGGCCTATATAAACAAACTACCAAAGGGTTTCACGACAATTACTACGGCAGCATCGCCATTCAAAACGTGACTTTAAATTACAGAATATTGGGCGCCAAAACGAGTTGTGCCTTAATGCCTACTGAGGAAACTGACAAACCAACAGAGTCAACTCCTGATGCTACCACCAAAACAACTTCAGCGAACTTGAGTTGGTCGGTTTTTGGAGGGTATTATGGCGAGTGGCTGGATAACATCAAAGAAGAAGATGTAGTAGATGATAATTCAGGATATTACTTAGGCTATGCTACTTTGGGTACTACATTGAGTTATAAAACCTGGAGTTTTCCGTTGACGGCTTCACTGCCCATAATCCAAAACATGAACGGAGATCAAAACAACGGCGGTTTCCGCATCCGATTAGGGATTATTAAATCGTTTTAAAAACAGTCTATAAGTATTGTTTTCATAAAAAGCCTGATAGGAATAAAGTTCTGTCAGGCTTTTTTATCAATAGTTCACACTACAGAATCTATAACTTATGACTTTTATAAAGTAGGTTAAAGAGTGGATCAAAGTAAAAACACCTAAAGATGTCATTTACTTGATTGATTTTTAGTAAATTAGTAGTTGCTAAAATGGAGTCCAGAAACCATTATAAACGGGGCGTAACCGAAAAGCCATACGAATAGGTAACTAAACAACATGTCCTATGCCTAAGTACATAATTGAAAGAGAAATTCCGGGTGCCGGCAATTTGACACCGGAACAGTTAAAAGGAATTTCACAAACTTCTTGTGGAGTCTTAAACAAACTAGGGCCCCAAATCCAATGGGTAGAAAGCTTTGTGACCGGCGACAAAGTCTATTGTGTCTATATTGCTCCCAACGAGAAATTGATACTGGAGCATGCCCAACAAGGCGGTTTTCCGGCCAATAGTGTAGCCAAAGTAACAGCTATTATCAATCCGGTAACAGCGGAGTAATTGCGATTTTAAATAAGATGCAAATGTTAATATCCTCCAAAAAGGGTAGGGCATTGGCATCTTTTTTTATAATTTGCCACAACAATAATTACAAAATGATTTTCAGAGAAGCCCAAGTAGTGGACATACCACAAATACAAATCGTCAGGAATGCTGTTACCGAAAATACCCTGTCTAATCCGGATTTAGTTACCAATGCCGATTGTGAAGAGTTCTTATTTCACAGAGGGAAAGGTTGGGTTTGTGAAGCGGATAATCAAATTGTAGGTTTTGCGATAGCCGATTTGAAAGAACATAACATTTGGGCGCTGTTTGTGCATCCCGATTATGATAAGAAAGGCATTGGCAAAACATTACACCATCTAATGCTGGATTGGTATTTTGGGCAAACGAATAAAACCGTTTGGCTGGGCACTGCACCTGGTACCAGAGCTGAAGAGTTCTATAAAAGAATGGGCTGGATTGTCACCGGAACTCATGGAAAAGGAGAAGTTAAATTTGAAATGAACAAAACTACTTGGCAATTAGTGCAAAAAGCCAAAGCCGTATAGCATTGTAATCTAACCCTCTAAGAAGTCTAATGATCTAAACCGTCTACCCTATGAATTCACTTTGGAAGCGAATACTACTCAATACCACTCTAAAAACAAAAGAGCCTAAAAACTATTCGAGCTATGCGCTTGCCAAAGCGTATCGGTTGTTTGTCATCACTACGCGCCGTCATATCAAGGATTTTATTTTGATTGCTATCGGAATTTTGTCAGCTTCTTTTGGGTTCAAAGGATTCCTGTTGACCAATCATTTTATCGATGGTGGTGCTACCGGAATTTCATTATTAATCTCGGCCATTACCAATATTCCACTCTATTTGTTGATTATTGGGATTAATATTCCGTTTGTTATTTTGGGATATGTGGTAATGGGGAAGCAGTTTGCCATCAAAACCGCTTTGGCCATAGCCGGACTTTCTACTTGCTTAGCGTTAGTCACTTTCCCGAATGTTACTAATGATAATTTACTGGTCGCTGTCTTTGGTGGATTCTTTCTGGGAGCCGGTATTGGATTTGCCGTTAGAGGTGGCGCCGTTATTGACGGAACCGAAGTGTTGGCCATTTATTTAAGTCGAAAACTGGGTACCACTATTGGCGATTTTATCATAGTAATCAATGTCTTGATATTTTCGGCAGCCGCTTATTTTTTAGGCATTGAAATTGCTTTGTATTCGATGATAACATATCTGGCAGCATCCAAAACCCTCGATTTTATTGTAGAAGGAATAGATGAATATATTGGCGTTACTATAGTGTCTTCGTATAGTGAAGAAATCAAAAAGATGATTGTCAACAAAATGGGCCGTGGTGTGACTGTTTACAGCGGCAAGCGAGGTCATGGCAAACGAGGAGAAAGTAAAGATGTAGATATCATTTACACCGTTATCACCCGATTGGAAATTAACAAACTCACCACCGAAATCGAAAAAATAGAATCCAAAGCTTTTGTGGTAATGAACAGCGTAAAAGACATCAAAGGCGGCATGATAAAAAGACGACCGCTAGACCATTAGTTTTACGATTTAGTTTTATAGTTTTCCAGTACTTCCTGAATAATCTGCAATGGCGATGCCAAAGCATTCACGTATTGAAAATTCCCGTCTCTTTTATTGTCGATGGATAGTTGTATCGGACAGGCTTCACTTTGAATAGCATTGACTTTAAAGCTTTTGCTTTTGGCATCATAAAAAACATAAGGCGCTCCCGAAGAACCAAACCGGAAATAACCTTTAATCAAATACCGCAATCCTTCGAAGGTATAATTGCCGCCAATTCGGTCCTGAAAAAAGCTAAAATGATCCGTATACCCTTCGATCTGTGCCTTGTTGAGTAGTTTGCCTATTTCGCTTGTTGGAGAACTTTGCAGGCAATAATAGTGTTCCTGATTGTCATTCAAAATCGAAAAATCAACTTCAATGCTTGGCATGGCTTTAATCACATCCGGGTGGGTGTTGACAATTTTATACAAAGCAATATCAGCACTGTAAAAAGCTTCAACCAAGGCTACTTCCACCAAAAAGGTATGTCGGTTAATAGCTGGCTCAGCAAAATAATTATCAGCGGTAAAATGGGCCGTCAGTGAAGCATCATTGTAAAATTGTGGGTCCTTAAATTGTACAATTAAATGGGGTTTACTGATGTTTTTCTGCATCAGCGTTATCCAGCGCGTGTCAAAGTTGATTTGCTTTAGAATATCTATGCAATGTTGAAAATCACTCGGATTAATACTGTTCCAATATCTTTTAGTAGTGGTACTATCCAATGGAAAACAAGTGTCAAATAACTGTGCCTGCACCGAATTTAAATAAGGTAGTATCTCCGTTTCATACAAACTTTGTTCTATCGATTTAAAGATTTTGGCTTCTGTCCTTAGGTTGTGCGCTACCGAGAGAATGAATCCGTCACCAATATGGAAGGCACAAATGTTGTTTTCAAAATGGCGTCGGTGTGGTTCGCTTTCGTTTTGAATCCACATGATACGGAATAGCGGTGAGGTTTGTTCGTGGGTCAGTTCGAGTTGTTTGGAGAGCACAGTCATTTTGATTTATAAAATAGGTTGATTTTAGTAGTGGAAAGTAACCGAAAAACAGATTTTGATTATAGGATATTTCTTTAGGTGTTTTTTTTAAAAACGCATTGCATTGATAAAAATACGCATTTCATCGGATTTTTTGTTTGTTTACATAGTTTGCTTATTTGCCTTTTTTGCCCCTAAAATGTTTTTTTAGTTTTGCGCGATGAAAAATAAGTAAGTTTTAAACAATAGTACTTTGATTTTATCGAATATATACTATAAATCCTTAAAAACGATTTTTTTTAAAACTATGATGCTTATTTCTTCCGCTCAAACAACTAAAAGCAATCTTCAGGCTTTTAGAAAAAACACTAAAGATTACTTCCGGAATTTTTTAAAGAAAAGAGAATCTAATCCTAACACACTGAGAGGTTCTTTTTCAAAAAATAGAATTACCAGCCTACTTTTACTGCTTTCTGCATTTGGAGTGCAGGCCGCTACTATAACCAGTACAGCTACAGGAGGAACTTGGTCTACGGGTTCCACATGGGTGGGAGGAGTTGCTCCGGCAACAGGTGATACGGTTATTATTGCTACAACGGGCACTGGGTCGGTTAATATTACAACTTCTATAACGCAAACGGCAGCGGGTTCTGTAACAGTGAACAATGGTGCTAAACTAACCATGAGTTCAGGAACCCTGGTTTTTGGGGCTTTAACCGTTAGCAGTGGCGGTACCATAACCATCAGACGTACAACGACTATACTGGGTGCCACCACCATAACAGGAAGAATCAACTTTGGCGCAACCGGTACCACGGCACGTACTATTACATTTACAGGGGCTGTTACCCTTAATGCCGGAGCCGTTTGGGATGAAACCAATGTTGGAACAAATACCATTAAAGACACCTATGTCATTAAAAATAGTTTTACAAATAACGCTACAACATTTACACCTTTAACAGGGAGTGCTCATAACTTTACAGGAACGGGAACCTTGTCTGGTTCTACCACAACGGCAATGCCAACGGCAACATTTACGGCAGCTTATACCAATAATGGAGTATTTACTTCAGCCACACTGCTTACCGTTACCGGGGTAACACTAACCAATAACGGAACCATAACAGCCTCAACAGCACTGTCTGGTTCAGGAGGAGTTACACAGGGAACCACCGGAATATTAAATATAGGAGGCGCTTCAGCCATAACAACACTAACAGCTACTGCTTCGGGGAATACCGTTAATTATACAGGAGCAGCACAGACTGTGCATACCGGTAATTATAGTACGTTAAATTTTTCGGGAAGCGGAATAAAAACGCTGGCAACAGGAACTACAACAATAGGATCCCTTTCTTTAAGTGGCACAGCATCTACTACAACAGTTGTAAACATGGCTATTTCCAATACACTTACCATTGGTAGTGGTACTACTTTTACAACTGGTGCCAATTTTACCCAAAGTGTTGGTGGAGCAACTTCGATTACCGGCTCACTGGTTCTGGGAGGTACAGGAACCAAAACATTTACCGGAGATGTTACCCTAAATGCTGGAAGTGTATGGAATGAAACAGCGGTATCAACTATTAATTTTGGAGGAAATGTTACCAATAATGCTACAACATTTACAGCAAATACCGGTGGGCACAACTTTACCGGAGCCACCAAAATAATCAGCGGAACAACAGCGGCATCCATTCCGACAGCCACTTTTACAGGGGCGTACACCATAAATAATGTATTTACTTCGTCAACCTTACTTACCGTAACAGGAGTAGCAGTTACGAACAACGGAACCATAACTGCCACCACTTCATTAACCGGAACCGGAAGTGTCATTCAAGGTGCTACAGGAATTTTAAATCTTGGAGGTACCATTGGAATTACTACGTTAAATGCTGCGACTGCAGGAAACACGGTTAATTATACCGGGGCAGGGCAAACCGGTTTTGTTACTACTTACAGCAATCTTATTTTATCAGGTTCAGGAACTAAAACTTTTGC